>OLNN01000092.1_pt1 | contig 96859 bp, 75 predicted proteins | sample 1672141 | NCBI WGS metagenome assembly OLNN01 (sample SAMEA3136652, study PRJEB25190) | human gut metagenome | biome: human gut; feature: human-associated habitat; material: faeces | place: Austria | collected 2013
TAAGCACGCCGCCAGCGTTCATCCTGAGCCAGGATCAAACTCTCTGATAAAATGTTTGATTCACTCAAGATAACAACTAGCTATCTCTCGTTTTACTGTTTATAAAAAGTTCATTCTGTTGAATGATGATTCTTAAAGAATTTTCGAGAATCGTATGTGTTTCACTGTTTAGTTATCAAGGTTCTTTGTTCGCCGTCTTGCGACAGCTCATTTAGTTTATCACAGTCATTTCTGTTTGTCAAGAACTTTTTTAAGTTTTTTCAAAACTTTTTAATGGCTTTTGTGATTCGTTGCTTATCAGCAACTCGTTTACTTTATCACATTCATTTCTGAATGTCAAGTACTTTTTTGAAGTTTTTTATTTTTTCAAAATTCAAAACTTCAAACGGAGAAGGAGGGATTTGAACCCTCGCGCCGGTTACCCGACCTATACCCTTAGCAGGGGCACCTCTTCGGCCTCTTGAGTACTTCTCCTGACTCCGAATTCATAATACCTTATGCAATTTGAAGTGCATTTCTTTCCGAAACGCATGGTTAATTATACATAACTGATTTTACATTGTCAACACTTTTTTTGCATTTATTTTAATATTTTTTTATACAGTCTTTACCTGCCTGCCGGAAGCAGTATTTTAAGTTCAAACCAGTTGTTTTCCTGCGCTGCAACAACAGAACCATGGTACTTTTCTACTGTACTCTTTATACTCTTCATACCATATCCATGAAGTCGTCTGTCCTTCTTCATTGTCACCGGCATACCATTCTTGAAGTGTATCTTCTCATCACAGTAATTTTCTGTACGGATGCGGACAAACTGTTTTTCTCTGGTTACATAAAGCCAGATCAGGCGTTTCTGTTTCTCCTGCTGTTTTTCCGCACTCTCAATTGCATTATCCAGCATATTACCAAATAATGCACTTACATCCATATCATCCATAAAAGACAGTGCTTCCCCGTCTACAATAAATTTCAGTTCAATTTCCTTATTCTGGCATATCATTGCTTTATTTGTCAGCACAGCATCCAGAATCTGATTTCCCGTCTTATTCTGTGTCTCGTATACCCGGATCTCCCGTTCCATCTTTTCCAGATAGCTTGTAGACTTTCCGGTATAAGACTGCGTTTTGAGAATATTGATCTGATGCTTCAGATCATGATATTTTTGATTCACCATATCAATATTTTCTTTGGATAGCTGATAGTTTTTATATTGCATCTCCATAATATTATGCAAAGCATCTTTTTCAAACCGGATCTGAACTTCTTTTACCTGAATATGATATGCATACAGCACTGCAATACCACTCAGATCTACAAGTGTACGGATAATAAAAATATCCATAACAAAGCTTCCACTGAACAATCCATTCTGATCAAGATAGCTTAAGTTACTCATGGCAAATACTGATGCAGCAATGATAATGACCACCAGCAGTTCTCTTCTTGTAATATGTAGTTCTTCAAGATCTTTTTTGAGATTCAGCTCAATCAATGTCAATATGGCAAAAATCACTGCATACACCAGGACCAGTTCCACCCATCTCCAGTGTTCTCCATCCATTCCACGCACATACCGCAGATAATAATAGATCTGCCAGCACATAGACGCAGCAAACTCTCCGTTAATAAAAGCCTTTACACAATAAAATCCAGCCTCTCTGAGCGAAAAATCATTACATATATAAATATATCCAAAAAGTAGTCCTACGATCACCATCATTGATGGAATAAACAGTTCCTGTCTCACGCCATCTGTTTCTGTCATAAAAAATAAAAGGAGGGCAAACTGAACACAGCTTACTGCTGCCAGCTTCCATCTCCCAAGTTTTCTTTCATTCGTACATGCAATCACAAATACGGATAAAGCATAAGCTATGGCATAGTAATACCCTGGTGTATTTAGCACCTCTGCTGTGTTCATTTGCCCACCTCATTCAAATATTCATTTAATGCGTCCAGGAATGGTTTTCGTCTGCTCCTGCTTACCTGAATCGTATCTCCATTGACGCTGACGTCACTTCCCATATAATTATCCACATACTCCAGATTTACCAGATAGCATCTGTTACATCTGAAAAAGCTTTTTGCATCCAGCTGACTTTCCGCATCCCGGATCGTTCCTTTGGTCGCAAAGCTCCCTTCTGTTGTATGATAAAGCAGAAGGTGGTCCTGCACCTCTACATAACAGATCTGTGTAATATCCAGTTTCTTTTTGCCGCCTTTCAGCGCAATGGTGATAAATTCTTTTTCCTGTACGTTTACTCTGTGAAGCGCTCTTCCCATACTCTCCGAAAAAGAGAAATACGAAATAGGCTTCAGCATGTAATCCAGAGCATTTACTTTATAGCCCTGAATTGCATACTGAGGCATATTAGTTATAAATATGATAATAACATCCTTATCCAGTTCGCGGATTTTTTCTGCTGCTTTCATTCCATTCAGGAACGCCATCTCAATATCCATAAGGATCAGGTCATAATCCGCAGAATAATCTGTCACTATATCTTCTCCGTCCCGAAATTCTGTAACCTGAAATTTCAGTCCGTTTTCTTTTTCGTATCGACTCAGGTGAGTTCGTAACGCTTCCAGGTCATTCGCATCATCTTCCACTGTTGCAATACGAAGCATGTTCATCCCCCGTGCCTTTTCTACATAATAATACTTGTAGTATAACAAGAAAAAGCACAGGAAACAATGTATTTTTTATTTCAGAGTAAATGAAATAAAATCAAAGTTTCCCTTTCCTTCGAAGACGAAGAACAAAGCTTCTTTATTTCCCGAAACATGAATATCAGAGGAAAATTCCCTGAGTTCTTTACTCGGGCTGATGGAAATCTCAGCTATAGCTTCTCCGTTTTCACTGGTACGGACATACAGTGTACCTTCCGCATGTCCCTTTATAGTCACACTGATCTCTTTTGTTTCACTGAGATCAAAATATTTAAATCCGGCAAGCGCACCATCACACATATTTGCAATGTACTGATCCGGTCCGGATTCTCTGTCTTTTCCATCCTGGGTCAGGTAAGGACATCCTTTTTTTGGATGCTTGATCATACTCAGGAAACGAGTACCTTTTTTTCCATAAAGATTGCATGCAATGTATGACGGATAGCTTCCTTTTCCTTCCAACGGACCTCCATTTAATCCACAGGAGGTCATTTCTGCCTGATAAAATTTGCCATCTTCAAAGCGGATTTCTTCTGCCATAGCCTGACGTGAAGACTGTTTACGGTTGCTGTGTCTGTGATAAAAAACAAAATATTTTCCATTTAATTCAATGATACTGCCATGTGTATTTCCGGTATTGCATCTCGCATGCTTCACATCCGGTACACCTTCAAAACCTACATCACCGTTACTTACCAGAATACCGCCATACTGAAATCCTTTAACCGGGCTGTCACTTGTCGCATAGCAGAGTTCATGGCTGTTCATTGTGCTGTAAATGAAATAGTATGTACCATTAAATTTACGCATGGAGCTTGCTTCAAGGAAAGAATGTCCCTCATAAGGAGTACCGATGGATTCCTTTTCGCCAGCAACTCCAATATAGGACGGTCCATTCAGTACCGTCAGCATATCAGAAGGATCAAGTTCAAAACACATCGGGCCATGTTCTGTCGGTTTCGATCCATCCAGAAGGATCGGGTTTCCTGCCAGTGCAAAACCTGTATACAGATACAGTTTTCCATCATCATCCATAAAGATACCCGGATCAAACTGGAACGGCTCATTTTTTTTGCCAATTGCAATACCGTCACTGTATTTTACATACCCGTAAAATTCATATTTTCCTGCCGGTTCATCACATACAGCTACGGAGATCATCTTTGTACCACCCATGAAATAGTACAAATAAAATCTTCCATCCGGTCCCTGCACCATATCCGGTGCTGCAAGGCCATTTGTCAGACGGATTCTCGGTGCTGCCGGATCCTGTTCTCTCTTATAAATGCAGCCCTCATAACGCCAGTTACCAAGATCATCCACCGGTGCCGACCAGCAGACATAATCGCCCAGGCAGAAATTCAGTCCGTTGAATATGTCATGAGAACCGTAAACATACACACGGTCTCCTACAACATGTGGTTCTGCATCCGGAACATATTCCCAGCTTGGCATGTATGGATTCACAGCCTGTTTTGTTTTCATGTTTTCCCTCCAGATTTCATATTATCAATTTCACAATCCTGATTTTACAGTTCAAAATTTATAGTCTCACTTTTATCGTATCTGCATTGTATCATGATTTTCCGTATCAGATTTCTTTTGAACGTGGTTGGTTTATTTTTCTGCGTGAGCAGTAACTTTCCCGATCCTGCCGGCATACACTGACCAGAAATAATTTCGCTTATAACTGTCTACAGACATCTGCGGAACAAGGATTTCTGCACCTGTACCATCCAGAAGATGCTGACCCACAATACATTTCGAAGGATCTTTCTGTTCAAGCACAATTTGCTTAAGACCTGCGCAATTCGAAAAAGCATAGTCTTCAATCTGTGTCACATTCTCCGGGATCACGATCGTTTCTTCACCCTGATATGTCTCACTGTCCTTTGCAGTCCATATTCTGGTTTCTGCAGATACATCTCCCCACGTTCTGTGAGGTTTCTCCGGGAGTTCCACAGTTACAGCTCTGTCATCCCCCAGCATCGCTTTCATATCGCGGATCAGCTGCACGGTATTTACCTCTTTTCCTGGCTGATTCAGATGAAAATTGGTGTCAAAAAACCACTCCGCTTCCATCAGACTGTTTTCCGGATTTCCTATAACAGGAAAATCCAGTTTCTGACGCAAAAATACATCATATGCTGCCAGGTCATCCATATCTTCCACAGACAGTTTATTTACCGGACAGTACCGATACCAGACCACAGCCCCTTTTTTTTCAAGTCTTTTGGCCCAGTCATTCATATAGTCCATAAATTCCGGCTGAACTACATCTTCTGTAAATCTTACTTTCTGGTTCACATCATAACCATTCGGAAGGATGTTTTCCCGACATGTATCCAGTTCGATATCTCCGTATGTATTAAAGGATTTCTTCTGATAAATGCTGTCCGTCTGAGGCTTCTGTCCTTTCATTACATAATTCAGCTTTTCCAGTGCAAACCGTGGAAAATTTCCCAGCATCGCGTCAAAGTTTTCACTTTTCAGATCACGAAGCATTCCAAAGGCTCCATCAGCAGCCTGCCACATGTATTCTCCGTTAAAATAATCGGAAAATGTCTGCTCACCCTGCTCCGGGGAAAGGATTACGATATCTCCTTCATGAATATAATTTTCGGAAAGATCCATAACTGCCTTGGTTCCAAGACCTGCATACATACCGAAATTAACTATTTCATATGAAGGAAAAAAATCATCCATCAGGGCACTGTCACAGTCAAAAGCCACTCCGCTTCCTCCGACAAGCACAATTCGCTTTCCCGAAGTTTCCTTCAGCCTCTCATATTTACTTTTCAGTTCTCCCATAAATGTATCCCCGAACTGTACAGGCAGTCCAAAACCGCAGATCAGAAAAAATACCTGTTCAGCCAGAATCACTGCCAGTGCAGTTGCAACAATACGTCTTACTGTTCTTTTATCCATATTTAAAACCTGAAATAAATAAATGCATTTTCACCGCCTGATGCCATCCTGCCAAGCCATGAAAATTCAATCACAGTCACCATAACAACAAAAATCACTGCTGCCATACAAAAGCCTTTCTGAGTCTGGCAGTTCTTATCGATCTCCTCAGGAAGTCGTTCCAGAATCAGCCAGCTAATTCCTGTCGTAAGAAATCGCAGAATCGCAAATCCCCGAATTCCCAGGAAACTCATAGTCTCAGCTATTCCACTGCCCAGAGGATTCACAAACGGCTGTTGCAGAATCCGCCATGCACCGATAAGTGAAGGAGCACGAAAGAACACCCACGCAATATTCACAAGAAGCAGCGTAAAAATCCAGCCAGCCACCGGATGAAGGATTCTCTTTTTATCTTTCCTAATCTGTGAAAGGCATATAGCACCAACCATATAGATCCCATGGATCAGTCCCCATACAACAAAATTCCATGACGCTCCATGCCAGAATCCACTCAGCAGAAAAACGATCAGTACATTCCTGCATCGCTTTGCAAACCCTCTGCGGTTTCCTCCAAGTGGAATATATACATAATCTGTAAACCAGCATGTCAGGCTGATATGCCATCTTTTCCAGAAATCCTGTATGCTTACCGCACGATAAGGATGCCTGAAATTTTCCATAAGCCGTATTCCCATCATACGTGCCGCACCTCTTGCAATATCTGTATATCCCGAAAAATCACAATAAATCTGAACCGCAAAAAACGCCGTTCCCAGAACCGTTCCAATCCCTCCGGCATCCTGCGGCGCAGCATATACTTTATCAACATATACCGCCAGATAATCTGCCACGACAACTTTTTTGTAAAATCCCCGGAGCATCAGCCAGAAACCATTCAGCAGATTTTCCCCTCTCATTGTATGCTTTTCCTTCAGCTGTCCAAGAAGATTACCTGCTCTCTCGATCGGACCTGCAACCAGCTGTGGAAAGAACGAGACAAACAGAGCATAGCTTGCCGGATTTTTTTCCGCGTAGATTTCTCCCCTGTATACATCAATCACATATGCCATCGTCTGGAACGTATAAAATGAGATTCCAACCGGTGGAACCGAATATTTCAGTCCAATCAGAAGTCCCAGACACACAGTCACTGCCAAAATCAGCCAGGCTCTTCTGTGTCTGCCCTTCTCAACAGCAATTCCCGCCAGATACGTGATTGCCGTTGTAAGCAGAAGCAGTCCTCCTGCCCAGGAACTTTCTTTTATGTAAAAGAAATAGCTCACAGCCAGTAGAAAGAGTTCTCTGTATTTCCATGGAATCTTCCAGTACAAAAGCACTACCACCGGAAAGGAGAAAACAAATGTCAGTGATATAAAATTCATTTCTTTTCCTCCTTCGCAAACTGTTCTTTCAGATCCCTTATCACTTTTTCAGTCCGGATCTGTGCCCCTTCCGTAGACAAATGATTATCCGTTCCATACAGATAAATTCCTGTATACAAAGAATCCTCAAGTTCCGAAATGACAGGAACATTCAGCTGACTCTTAAAATATTCATGCAGCCGGATTCTTTCCTCCTGTGTGCTGTCTTCAGAAAGCGCATATTTATTCCTGGGTGAGTAAGTAAAATAAACTTTTATTCCCTGATCCAGAAATCTTTGAAATTCTGTATTTATGGAATCGATATAAGTATCCTTCGGATATGCATTTACTGTATAATTTACCGGAAGTCCGTAAATCGGTTTTTCACTTGTGGAATTCGGACGGTACACTACATAATCCCCGTATTCATTGTAGCTTGGCTCCTCCACTTCATTTCCATCCTCGTCATACTCTGATGCGCAGACATCATAATTTTTTCTTTCCATATCTGCTCTTGCATCCTGATATGCAGTAAAAGCAGTGAAAATCTGTTTATACTCTCTGAGGTCCAGCTGCGCAAACACATCATAATCAGACTCCATCATGGCAAAAGTTGCATAATCCAGTTCCTTCTGATAACAGAACTGCCGGTTTGCCGCATCAAATTCCGGAGAATCCAGAAGAACATCTCCTTCCTTCATACAGGAACGAATCAGTTCAAGCTGCGGAAGTGCCGGTGAATAGGCAAAAACTCCCATATTGACTACTTCATAATCAGGAAAAGCCTGGTCTATCATCTCACTGTCGTAACCAAATCTTGTCGAAGAGCCGGAAAACAGGACAATCTTCTTTTTATCCTTAATGCTCAGCAGACGATCATATTTATCCTGGAATGTATCGAAATAATTTCCACTGTAGGCCGGAGCCTCGATTGCGTTGATATGCAGAGTATGCAGCATATCACAGTCCTGAAATGCATAGTCACTGATTTTTTCCAGATCATCATAAAGATACAACTGTTCCAGATGACTGTTTCTGAATGCCCACTTTTCAATTTCATAGATTCCCGGCGAAAGAATCACGGTTTTACAGTCTGTATCTGCAAAAGCATTCTCCCGGATTGTACGTACCGGCAATCCTCCAAGACTGGGTGGAATACAGATCTGCTGTGCCTTGCCGCTATATCCGGTTATGACTGCAAAGCCTGATACTTTTTTGTATATAAAATCTGCCTCGTCTGTCCACGGCGTCCACTGTGCATACAGCACAAGCCCTGATTTCCACGCGATCCGGCTTCCAAGTCCCACAGCCTGGCCGCTTCCATCAGCCCTGGTATTCCATCCAAGCAGTGTGTAACCCTTTCTGAAAAAGAGATCCGTTCCTATTGAAGTATTGATTCTCTGGTGAGTACCTCGATAACAGATGCTCACTCTGTCTGAATCCCCTGAAGTGTTTTGTCCGCCATTGGCATCATACAAAATCTCATATTTTCCTTTTTCAGCCTGAATGCAGATACTCTCCGAATATTTTACTTCATATAGAACAATCTCCACGGTTTTTCCATCATCATCTTTTGTTATTTCTGTCTCGCCATGATAATCTGTGCCCAAAAGCTGCCAGTTATTATCCAGCGTGACTGTAAAGCTCACATCGCTTCCGGATTTTATTGTTCTGACAGGATCCGTTACCTGATACCCATCCCCCTTTTCCATAACAATATGACAAAGCTGTTCTTTTTCGGGCTCTTTCTGCTTACATCCTATCAGACCTGTCACTATCAGAAGAAGGAATACCCAGAATACAGTTTTTAATTTTCTTTTACCCATAGTTCAGTCTCCTCCTTCCGTTTTATCTTATAAATACACAGCGGCCTTCCGGTAGACTTAAGGCACAGCTTTAATTGCTTGCTAACCTTAGTTATACCAGAAGACCGCCTGATTGTACCAGTCTTTTAAGACTCTTTATTTATTGTTTTTTCTTGCTGCAATTGCCTTCTGCTCTTCCGGCAGATCCTTCTCTATCGTAAAGAAGAAAATCAGAATTGCACAGATCACATAAGCAATTGTCTCTACCCAGATATATCCGACAGAGATTGCTGTCTGTGCCGCAGCTGTCTGTGCTGCAGTACCCAGTGCAATGTCTGCTGCCTGGTCATATCCACTGGCATTTAAGATTGCACTGAAAATAGAATTACATACCGGAGTCGCAGCAACCATGATGGAACTGTAAATAGACATTGTCAATCCATCTGTACGGATCCCGAATTTGTACTCAATATGATCAATAACATCCGCAAGCATGGCAAGGATCATGTAGCATGCCGGAGCAGATCCGAGACATTTCAGTGCCACACCGATTGCTACAGGAACAATCTGTCCGTTACCCATAATCGCGATCACACCACCGACAGCTCCCAGCAGCATACCAACCATACATACAATACGTTTTCCAAATTTATTACAGAGAGGTACGATTGCCACTGCTGCCACAGCCATCGGAACTGCACCCATGATACTTAAAAGTGACTGTGAAGCACCCCAGGCATCTGCTGTTCCAAAGAAAGTGTTGTCCATTACCCATTTACAGAAATACGTCATGGAACCATTCTTCATAGCGCCGCTCCACTGGAAGCCCATGTAGAACAGCATAACGATCCACCACATTTTTTCACTGGTAACTGCGGAAAGCTGTTCTTTCAGAGAAGCAGTTTTGACTGTTTTCTCCTCTTCAGCTCCCTGTGACATCTGCTCTTCTGTTACACGCTCACGTGTAAATTTAAACTGTAAGAAAATGGTAAGTGCAGAAAAAATAGCAATGGCAGTCATCGCTACCAGCCACAGATGCTGATTTTCTTTCAGTGCGAAAGAAACCAGGATTGGGAATACCATGGAACCGGCACCCATAACAGCAAGTCCTGCCACATTTGTGAAGGAAGCCAGTGCACCTCTCTGTTTACTGTTTCTTGTAGATACAGGAATCAGTGTGGAGTTAGCTGTATTGTAGATCGGATAAGCCACAGCATAAAACAGGTTGTAGGCAATCGCGATCCACACCATTTTGGCAGTTCCCTCAAAAGGAACTACAAACATCAGTACAGAGGCAATGGACAGAGTCAGAGCAGACAGCAGAATCCACGGTCTTGCCTTTCCAGCCATTGTTCTCGTACGCTCAATAAGCTGACCTACGATCAGGTTTGCTGCTACGATCAGAATGGTCGAGAACAGCTGTAAGGTTGTCAGAAATGTCAGGTTCAGTTTCAGGACATCTGTAAAATAATTCTGAAGGATACTGGTAAAAATACCGGAAGCCAGAAGTGCTCCGAACGGTCCGATAAAATATCCTATCAACATCTCCGGAAGTTTTACATCCTCTGATTTGATTCTGGAACCGGTCAGTGGACCGTTCCAGAAATCTTTATTTGTCTTGCTCATAAAATCAATCCTTTACTACTTTGAAGAAGGAGGAAATAATCGTGAAGATCAGAGCGACCGCACATACGATCATTCCAATGATCGCACCTTTTAAATCCGCCATATTCTGAGCGTTATTCTCAAAAGTCATGATGGATCCGATTGCAGCGATTCTGCTTCCCACAAAAGCGATCAGCGCATATGCTGTCAGCACACCGCATGCTACCGGAATAATATCCAGAACCGGCTTTGCTCCCATTTTCACAGAAACTATGATCATAACGATTTCAAGAATCGCAGCAACAGCCAGGCAGGCAACGATTGTATTATCAGTACCAGTAGTTTTTACAAAATAGTTTGTTTTGCAGTTCATCATGTACAGAACCAGTCCTGCAACAGTTACTAGAACTGTGATTACACTTAAGACCAGTCCTGCGCCCATTTTTTTCTTTTCAGTCATAGTTATTCCTCCTTACTGCTCTTTCTTTTTCAGTCCAAGCAGGTACATTGCTGCACAGAGTACAGTCAGTACACCAAATCCGATACGAAGACCTGTGATCAGGTTATCATACCATGTATTCAGTTTCTCAATATGTGTAGAGGTTGACATACCATCCATTGCATTTGAGTTTGCAAGTGCATAATTCTGATACAGCATTGCCTGTTTCAGATCTGTCAGAAGTTCTTCACTCTGGCTTGCATTTTCTACACTCCAGTATGGCCATACTGCTTCTACTGCTGCCATGGTGTTGTCACCGGTGTTACATGTCATGGTTACACCATTATGTACTGCCATGTGAATCTTCGTATAAGCCGGATCCTGAATGAAGTCCTCAGACATCAGGCCCTTGAAGCCCCATTCTTTGTGAAGGATATTCAGAAGCAGTCCGGTATGTGCATTACTTGTCACACAGCCGACACGGTTGTATGTAGTCATTACAGCAAGCGCATTTGCATCTTCGATACAGGACTGTGTACCACGAAGCTCATTTTCACGTGCAGCCTGTTCTGTCATAAACTCGGCAATACCTGTACGGTTGATCTCTGTGTCATTAAATGCCAGATGTTTCGGTGCGATCAGTACACCATACTCATGTCCGGCTTTGATGATTGCTGCACCCTGACCTGCTGTCAGAACTGCATCTTCTGAGAAGTATTCATGGTTACGTGCATTGTATGGTGTACGATGAAGGTTTGTTCCAACGCCCCACCAGATTGCTGTATTTGCCCACAGAGAATAGTTACCTACTGCTTTGCCCCATTCTGCTGCCAGCTGTTTGCTGAATGTCTGGCCAATAACAGTTTCGTTTGCCATAACACCCATCTTATAGTCACGGTTCGGATCATCTTTTGCGATCACACAAGGATCTCCTGTAGAAGCATCGGAGTTTGCATACTGGCCCAGCGGATAAGAGTTGAATCCGTTCGGTCCATCGTTCTGGATTGCTTCCGGAGAAGTGATAGATTCGATAACCTTTGTGCTGGTTCCACCAAGTCCAGTACGGATCAGGCATTCTTCCAGAGTAAGCTGATCCATCAGTGTACTCCATCTTTCATCTGTGATATCTTCTACACCCTTCATATTTGCCAAGGTCATTCCATTATCTGCCCCGAAGGTTACAGAAGACGGATCTCCGTTTGCTTCGATATCACTGTAGTCATCAGCCATAGTGCTGATCATCTCATCTGTAGCTGTCAGGTCTTTGTATGTTTCCGGCCAAGTTCCTTCCCAGTCATTTCTGCTTAAGTAAGTAACGGTGTCTTCCATCCAGTTATTCAGATCTGCATCCTGGAGCTGATTTTCTACCGGTGTACCATTTAAAGTTACTGCAAAGGAAGAGGAATCGAAATCACCAAGTTCCCATGTCTGTACATTATCTTTATTTCCTTCAACATCCTGATCCTGTGCAGCAAGCACGTTATTTACTGCCTCATGTGCACCATTTCCAACAGTGAAGTAATAAGTTCCATTGTCCAGTATCCAGTTACCTGTTGTTCCTGCTTCATTCTCGCAGGAGCTGTCCCAGCTTGCCATATCCTGTGCATCTGCTGTAATTGTAACAGTCTGGCTTTCGCCTGGCTCGATCATATCTGTTTTTTCATAGTCGAGAAGCTGTACTGCTGATTTTTCTACTTTATTTTCTACATCATAGTCTGTATAAGGAACAGAAGTATACAGCTGCACAACATCTTTACCAGCAACATCTCCTGTATTCTTAACATCTACTTCTGCTGTTACAGTTCTGTTAGCAAGGTCTACATCCACACTCTTGAGAGTCTGCTCGAAAGTTGTATAAGAAAGACCATATCCAAACGGATAAGATACTTCATCATCATAGTTCCATGCTTTGCCTGTAGAACTTCCTACAGTTGCGTCCGCATTTCCCTGTCCAAGTACCGTATCTGCATATCTTGTCTCGTAATATTTATATCCAGTATAAATATCCTCTGCTTCCACTTCTTCTGCATTGATATTTACAGACGGATCTGCATTTGTCCACTCATAGTTTCCAAAATTCTGTGCTGCCGGTGAGTTGGCATTTGTCACAGCATAAGTATCTGTCAGATGACCGGACGGATTTGCTTCTCCGGAAAGGATATCTGCCACACCATAGAAACCATAACCTCCTGGGAAACCAATTTCCATGATTGCATCTACACCATCGTTATTTTTAATCTCATCAATTTCCATTGCATTTGCATTATTCAGCATAACAATGACTTTACCGCCATTATTTTCTTTTTCTGCAACTGCAGCGTTAATAAGGTCACGCTCATCATCACTTAAGCCAAGCGGGTCAGTCTGATTCAGATTCTGAGATGCATCTACGCCATCCACACCCGGAAGGTAAGTTCCGTTCTCTGTAGAAGAACGTCCGATTGTTACAAGCATAACATTGTAATCATCCATGGAATCCTTCCACTTGTCATCTACACTGTCCATTTTTTCCTGAGAAGGCTCTTTGCTTGCAAATACACCATCTGTTGCCGGAGCTGTGATGTGGTAATATTCCATAATATTTCCCCACATGTTAACCTCTGTCTTAAACTCTGATTCCAGACTCTTGTACAGATCATGAAGGTCTTCATTGATCTTGAATCCCTTTGCATCCAACGCTTCAACAAAATCTACAGTATCTGCATCTGTTCCTTTATTCTCATTCAGGGAGCTTCCCATGTCTCCACCCTGTACCGGATAGTAGCTGGAAAATCCAAGAAGGGACAGTTTCTGTGTCTCATCTTTTGACAGCGGAAGTGCATTATTCTCGTTCTTTAACAGAACCGTTCCTTCCTCACTCATACGTTCTCCCAGATCCTCGATGGAATCCAGAAGTTCTGTCGTGCTGGAATAATCAGATTTGTATGTGTACAGGTCCTCATCTGTACTGTCTGTTACCATCGCACTGCTCTTGGTTCCAAGAAATTTGTCGATATCTGTACGATAGCTGTCTACTACAGGTCCTGCCGCAACAGAAACGGTCAGAAGAGACGCTGTAAGAGTAGTCAGACCACGCCAGAGATTTCTTTTTCTGCTCATGATTATAGCTCCTTTCTTTCCCTAAATATGGTCAAGCCTCATCGCTCAAGTGCTTCCATACTTTCTATGAACATAAATTTAACATATTTTTAAAAACGCTCCCATTTTTTTCGCAGACTGCACTTTTTCAGCCGTAAATGGGAGCGTTTTTTTATTAAATTTTCACAAACAAAATTTTTTAAGAAATCTTGCACAAATTGTGAAGTTTGTTTTTGTCTATATTGCCCATATGTTTTATTTTGCTACAATTACCGGAATCTCACAGGTATATATTCTTTCTTCATCAGAAACAGTGATCTTTACAGATCCGGCTTCTCCGGCACGGACTACAGCCATCGCTTCACCGTAATAAGTATCGACCGTATCCTGCGCATAATTTCCTTCTACATAGGAGCAGGCACTTCCCAGCCCTTCGAGCGTAGCATTCTCTACTGTAACTTTCAGATGATGCTTCTCCATCGGTTTCCAGTTTCCGGCAGAATCTCCATACTGTAATGGAATAAACAGCAATCTGCCAGCCTTCACAGTTTTCTGCTCCGGTCTGATATGAAGTACTGTTTCTTCATTTGCTGTCATCAGAGTCTGACGACTGATCTCCTGTCCGTTTTTATCATAAGAAACTGCTGTGATCTCACCGTCTTCATATGGAATGTGGAATTTTGAACGGCATTTCTTTACTTTGCCACGGGCAGCTTTTTTACCATTGACCAGAAGTTCCACCTCTGCTGCTCTTGCAAAAACTTCAACCTCTGCTTTTTCTCCGGCACATCCCCGCCATGACCAGCTTTCCAGTGCTTTGGACAGCGCCCATCCGGTCAATTGCAGATTCTCCTTCTGATAAACAGGTTTCACGGCAATAAACGGACCCGTTTCCCTCTCAAAAGCAACTCTTGTATAAGCAGCCTCTGCACGAGGTTTTCCGAGAAGGTCGATTCTTCCGTTGTTTCCAGTCATTCTGGTATGTGGCATTCTGCCTCTGTAATCTTCATACTCAGCAGCACCATCTCCGGTCTCTCCGATATATTCCCATCCGGACCAGACAAAATCTCCCAGGATTCGTTTATTCTTCTTTGCAATCTCCCAGAAGCTATATGCATCCTTGCAGAAAGTCTCTGTACCGAGGATCAGACGTTTCGGATATTTTTTCAGGTCATGTTTGTATCGGAAAAGTCCGTAGTTGTAACCAGCGATATCCATATTTGCAAAAGCATCTTTTGTTTTCCAGTCACATGGCGGAAGGGTCGCACCAATTTTCATAAAATAGTCGCCAACCAGACAGGCAAGTGTATTATAGAATTCACTTCCTACCGGTTTTTTCTTTTCTTTTTCCTGTTTTTTTGCCTCCTGCTCTGCAATCTCCGCACTTTTTTCTGCTTTATCATCGCTGTAGACACCCATTCCCATGGAGCTTAAGAAGTTAAAGAAAATGTTGATTCCGCAGCTTACCGGTCTGTATGGATCCAGCTTATGAAGATAAGAAGTCATTCTGCCGGTCAGTTCGATTCCTTTTTTCTGTGCAGTTTCTGCAACTTCATTTCCGGTGGAATACATGATCACACATGGATGATTGTAATCTTTCTCCACCATATCTTTAAGGTCCTGCTGCCACCATTCATTCAGATATCCTGCATAGTCATATTTTGTCTTATGAATATACCAGACATCTACATATTCGTCCATCATCAGCATTCCCTGACGGTCACAGGCATCCAGCATGTCTTTGGAACACGGATAATGAGAAGAACGGATTGCATTATAGCCATTCTCTTTGAGGATACGGACTCTTCGTTCTTCCGCTTCCGGATAAGTGCAGGCTCCCAGTACACCATTATCATGATGTACGCAGGCTCCTCTGAGGATTTCCCTCTTACCGTTGATCGTAAGACCTTTTTCCGGATTCCATTCAAGAAGTCGGATTCCAAATGTTTCCTCTACGACATCCTCTCCAAACGTTGCACGCAGAGTATAAAGATTCGGATGATCACAATCCCAGAGCTTTGCGTTCGGAATTTCCATACGGAAAACCGACGGGTGTCCGGTATTTTCAACCTCTTGTGTAAGAATACAATTCTCTTTATCCAAGACCTCTGCTTTCACCCTGCCCAGGCAGGAAGTTTTTATTTCTACCTCGATCACTGCCGGTGCATAGCTGACCGTATGGATCTTGATTCCATTTACCGGAATATACTTCTGATCACCTGTCCAGAGATATACCGGGCGGTAGATTCCTGTTCCGGAATACCAGCGGCTGTTTGGCTGGTCAGAATTCCGTGCGATCACGCGGATTTCATTCTGTGCTTCGTATTTCAGAAATCCTTCCGTATCTACATAGAAATTTGTATAACCATATGGTCTGTATGCGGCTTTCTTTCCATTAATATAGACTTCTGCATTATGATAAACACTTTCAAACTCAATGAGAACTTTTTTGCCGCTGTACTCTGACGGCACAAAAACATGTTTCGTATATTCATAATCGCCGCCCAGATACCAGCCGGAGTTTCCCTCACTGACGCTTTCTGCAGTACGCGGTTCACTCCGCATGGCATCATGTGGAAGTGTTACGGAATATGGTTCTTCATCTCTGGTCAGGCATCTGCAAGTCCAGTTTCTGTTAAAATCTATCTTCTTCATTTCAAATCTTCACCCTTCTTGTTTCTCCTCTGACCAGAGAAATTTTTTCTTCACCGAGTTCCAGAACTCCACCTTCTGCATCTGCAGTCACTTCCAGACATTCTCCATCCCAGGCCAGCCGGACCGTCCCGTCACTTCCCACAGGAAGTGTACAGTCCAGGTCTGTAAAATACTGCATCTGTGGCTTTAATACATAAGTAACCCCATCCTTGTTTACAAGATCCAGTCCGGCAAAGTATTTTGCCAGAAAATAGATAGGACTTGCCGCCCATGCATGGCAGAGACTCTTGCCAAAATGATCCCCGTACATATCATACTGTTCTTCCTTCGGCACGGACGGATCATACTCTTCCCAGAATGTGACTGCCCCAAGATCCAGCATGCCGCCCCAGTAGGAACGGATCTTGTCCAGAACTTCTGTCAGTTTTCCCATCTGGCACAGTACATCCAACTCAAAGAAGTTAAAGTATGGTGTTGTGATCGCCGGAATCTCATCATTTTCAAGTACATTTGTGAGAATTTTTTCCTGCTTCTGTTTGTCTGCGATATCAAACAGAATTGCAAAAATATTTGCATGTCTTGTCACATTACGTTTACCAGAAGTAAAAGAATCGATATAGGCACCTTTTTCTTCATCCCAGAAGAACTTTTCAATAGCAGCCGTCAGTTTTTCGTATTCCTGTCTGTAAACATTTCCATCTTTGCCAAGCTGCTTGCTGATCTCTGCCATCACACGGAAACATGCTGCATAAAGCATCTGTTCCGCACAGAGCGGACCATCTTTATCCATATCAGCCCAGTCAATATATACCCAGTCTTTTTCTTTCCCGATCAAGAAGCCATGTTCCTCTCGTCTGCCATTACAGAACCCCATAAGGGACACCATCTTTGGATAAACCAGTTCCAGAAAATCTCTGTCGCCGTATCCTTCATTGTGATAGTCCACGCCCAGAAGCCACAACAGAGAGTAATCTACAATTGTATTAATATGTCTCGTCATCGGATCATTGCCACGAAGCGCGAGGATCGTTCTCTGATCGATTTCTGCATCTGCCATCAGATAACGGTTCACGAAGAAGCTCTGGTATGCATCTCCCGACCAGATCCATTTATCACGTTTCACCCCATCAATAAAAAAGATTCCACTGCAAAGACGGAATGTATGCTCTGCCACCGACCAGATCTGATTCAGACGTTCTTCTCCACAATGAAAAGCTGCTTTTACCGGGATATCCACATACTGATGATTTGCTCTGAGGATAACTTCTCCCGGCTTACAATCCGGAATATACGCAAAACGTACTGCACAGCATGGACACTTTCCAGTTTCTTTGTCCGGCTGCCAGCTATAATAGCAGTTTACCGTATCGATTGCTTCTTCTCTGGATTCGCCACAGCAGATCAGTACCGGCTGATATCCATTTTTAAATTTTGCCTCCAGAACCGCATTCAGCTCCGTTTCAAATTCATAGAGAGTTCCTCCGTTATACTCCGTTACACTGACTGGTTCATAAACCTTTTCACTGTATTCCCAGACTGTCGGATTCTGTTCCGGTCTGGTGAAATATTTGCTCTTGCCTGCCGGCTGTGGGTCCTTTTCATAATCCTCTGCCATCCATCCTGTATCAGAGCAGATCACATCGCCTTCTATATAAATACATGGAAAAGCCTCAATGCAGCCTGCATGAACAGCTATTGCAACTTCTCCCGGTCCACAGGTGATCTTTTTTCCAAATGGATATTTCTTTTCTCCTGCCAGCACATGTCCGATCGCATTGGAATATACAGTGAAAGATGTTTCTTCCTCCAGATGATAAGTGCGGCGAAAAGCAACACGGTTGCGGAAGCCTTCACTCTTCCAGAAAGCCGGCCATCCAAACCCTCGCTCCACACGACTGAAATTCTGCTTCATTCCATGATATAACTCAAAATCTCCCGGATACCAGATCCAATAACTTTTGCTCATTCCCGATTCCTCCAGTTTTTTCTATTTTATTCAATTCCATTTGCACTGAACAGCTGGTTTTGGCATATAATTTCTACCTTAAACTATATGCGTTACTTCTATATAAAGTCAAACACAGTTGACGTACAAAAAGTACCAGTTCACGATATGACCTGCAAAAGTATTTTTTTCGAAATTTATTCCAGCAAAAAACAGCCAGGATTTTACTCCCGGCTGTTCTTATTCATATTTCAAATGTCTTTCAGGCATTCCAGATATTCAGTTAATTCCATCCACCATATTCTTTGATGGTCTCTTCCACTCGTCGTTTCACTTCTGCAGCAATCTCCGTAGTCTTCATGTCCTTATACTCGTCATAATACATTGGCTTCAGGAAATGCACCTGCACTGTCAGTGGTTCTATGGAACCAGTATCAAAAGCCTTATACGTATCAATCAATGCAACCGGCACGATCGGGCATCTGGCTTTTATTGCAGCTTTGAAACTGCCGCCTTTAAATTCCAGTGGATGATTTCCATTCTTGCTTCGCGTTCCTTCTGCAAAGATCAGATAATTTCGTCCCTCTTTCACTTCCCTGGTAACATTAAGGATAATCTGCATAGACTGTCGAATATCCTCTCTGTCCATAATATATGCTTTCATACAGGCAAAAACCTGTCTCAGAAATGGAACATTCCCCACTTCTTTCTTTGCCACTACAGAAAAAGGTGTCGGGCAGGCATCCACAATTGCAAGGACATCATACAGTCCCTGATGATTCGGATAAAACATAAATCCATTTTCGTTCGGTATATTTTCTACACCGTATGACTGAACCGTAATATTTCCACCTTTATTAGCCCGTTGATCTATTTTCTTCAGAAGTGCATAACGCTCTCCCTCTGTATAATTATCAACGTTTTTAGCATATCGGTTCAGCATAAACCATCCCCATGGTACAAACAAGAGATTCCTCAGCACCATCATAATGATTCTTTTCATTCCGCTGCCACCATCCCTTCAAGGATTCTATATTGCTGTTCGCTTAGCTATTTTAATTTTGCAGCTATTTTTTCCTCATATCCAGGATTCTTCTTGATGAACTTATCATAAGCAGTTGTATAATCCTTATATGCCTGTGTATTCATAAAATCAGCATACTTTGTCGCAGCCTGCTTACTCAGATCATCGGTAATCTCCGACGGTGTCATTACATAATACTTGCCGTTATCTTTCTTCTGTACCATGTAAGTGCTGATACAAGGGTAGCTCTGTCCATTCTTCAGAACCAGCTCATAGGTAATATACATATATGTATAGTTACCATTCTGATAAATTTTATCACACTGTGTGATTTCTGTTTTTTCAGCCTCAAATGCACTGAAATATTTCACAGTCGCATCCATCTCCTGCTGCAGAGTATCATCTGCTTTGGATACACCATAGCATTTTTTGACTTTTTTCTCATTTCCACCTGTGTATGATTCGATCAAAGTTCTGACTACTCTTTCCGGAGTCTTATGGCTGACTCCGCATCCCTTTGCAGCAAATACAATGATAATGATCAGAACGATCAGCGCAGCAGCGCCTGCCAGAACCGGTTTCGGTAATCTGGCAATCACTGCAGCTATATCAGAACCTCTGGAAGTTTTACGCCGGGTTCCTGAAGTTTTACGTCTGGTCTGCGTTTTTCTTCTTGCTGATGTGGATTTTGAACGTCCGGATGCACTTGAACCGGATCTGCGTCTGACATTTGTTGCCGCATTTTCCTTATCCATGATTCTTATTCCTCTGTGCTGTCTGTATTTTCGTTACTGTTCTCTTCTGTGGAGACATTTTCAGAGCTTTCCTCTGTCTTTTCAGAATTTTTATCTTCTTCTTTTTCACGGACTTTCGCAAAGCTTGCAACGGTTACTCCGTCAGAAAGATTGATCAGTTTCACTCCTGATGTAATTCTTCCAAGAATAGAGATATCAGAGCACTGCAGACGGATAATAATTCCCTCTGTGGTGATCATCATAATTTCATTTTCTTCATTGACAGCTTTTGCTCCGATAACATTACCGGTCTTCTCAGTGATCTTGTAGCACTTCACACCTTTACCGCCTCTGTTCTGGCAGGTAAATTCACTGATAGAAGTACGTTTACCCATACCGTTTTCAGATACAACGAGCAGATAATATCCCTGTGTATTCAGCTGCATTGCAACAACTTCATCGCCATCAAGCAGATTAATACCACGAACCCCCATCGATACTCGTCCGGTACTTCTGACGTCAGATTCTTTGAAGCGAATACACTGACCGTATTTCGTTACAAGGATGATATCTTTCTTGTCATCCGTTGCCTTAACTTCGATCAGTTCATCGTCATCTCTCAGAGAAATAGCTGCCAGACCAATCTTACGGACATTTGCATAATCCTGGATCGGAGTTTTCTTAACAAGACCCTTACGGGTAGCCATCATCAGATACTGGCCTTCTTCAAACTTGCTGATCGGAATGACTGCTGTGATACGTTCTCCCGGCATCAGCTGCAGAAGGTTGATGATTGCGGTTCCACGAGCCGTTCTGCCGGCTTCCGGAATCTCGTATGCTTTCAGTCTGTATACACGACCTGTATTCGTAAAGAACATGACATAATGATGTGTTGTCGTCATCATCAGTTCTTCAATATAATCATCGTCCAGCGTCTGCATTCCCTTGATTCCTCTGCCACCTCTGTTCTGGCTGCGGAAGTTATCTACTGTCATACGTTTGATATAACCAAGTTTTGTCATGGTAATGACAGTATTTTCTCTCGGAATCATATCTTCCATAGAAATATCAAACGCATCGAATCCGATAGCTGTTCTTCTGTCATCGCCGTATTTCTCAGAAATTGCAAGAATCTCCTCACGGATAACGCGAAGAAGTGTATTTCTGTCTGCAAGGATTGCTTTCAACTTACGGATCTTTTCCATTAATTCTGCATATTCTGCTTCCAGCTTCTCTCTTTCCAAACCGGTGAGAGCACGAAGACGCATGTCCACGATTGCCTGTGCCTGAACATCTGTCAGTTCAAATCTGTCCATCAATTCCTGCTTGGCTACCTGGACACTTCTGGATCCACGGATGATACGGATAACTTCATCAATATTATCCAGAGCTTTCAGCAGACCTTCTAATATATGCGCACGTTCCTGTGCTTTATTCAAATCATACTTTGTTCTTCTTGTCACAACATCTTCCTGATGTGCAAGATAATATTTAAGCATTTCAGGAAGCGTCAATACCTTCGGCTGAAGGCTTCCGTTCACTGCTACCAGGCACAGCATGATCACACCAAAGGTATCCTGAAGCTGTGTATGCTTGTACAACTGATTCAGAACTACATTGGCATTGGCATCTTTGCGAAGGTCGATACAAATACGCATGCCCTCACGGCTGGAATGGTCGTTCAGATCTGTGATTCCATCGATTTTCTTGTCTCTTACCAGCTCAGCGATCTTTTCGATCAGGCGGGCTTTATTTACAAGATATGGAAGTTCTGTAACGATAATACGTGATTTGCCATTCGGCAGTGTCTCGATATTTGTTACCGCACGCACACGGATCTTGCCGCGTCCGGTACGATATGCTTCTTCAATTCCTCTTGTACCAAGGATCGTTGCTCCTGTCGGGAAATCCGGTCCTTTCACAATTTCAAGAAGTTCCTCGATCGTAGTGTCTCTGTCTTCTTCGATGATATTGTCGATGATCTTGACAACGGCACTGATCACCTCTCTCAGATTGTGAGGCGGGATGTTAGTAGCCATACCAACGGCAATACCGGAGGTTCCATTTACAAGAAGGTTCGGATAACGGGATGGCAGTACAACCGGTTCCCGTTCTGTCTCATCAAAGTTCGGCTGGAAATCAACCGTATCTTTATTGATATCAGCCAGCATTTCCATGGAAATCTTACTCAGACGTGCCTCTGTATATCGCATCGCAGCAGCTCCGTCACCATCCACAGAACCAAAGTTTCCATGACCGTCTACCAGCGGATATCTGGTTGACCAGTCCTGTGCCATATTTACAAGTGCTCCATAGATGGAACTGTCTCCATGCGGATGATATTTACCCATGGTATCACCAACGATACGGGCGCATTTACGATGCGGCTTATCCGGACCGTTGTTCAGCTCTATCATGGAATACAGCACCCTTCTCTGTACCGGTTTCAGACCGTCTCTGACGTCCGGAAGAGCACGGGAGGCAATAACACTCATGGCATAATCTATATAAGATTTTTCCATGGTCTTCTGCAGATCCACCTCATGGATTTTATCAAAAATATTGTCTTCCATTTTCTATTCTCCTAGATATCCAGATTTTCTACAAAGCGTGCGTTTTCTTCGATAAATTCACGTCTTGGTTCAACTTTGTCACCCATAAGAGTGGTAAATGTCAGGTCAATTTCAGAAGTTGCAGACTCATCCATAGTTACGCGGAGAAGGATTCGTTTCTCCGGATCCATGGTTGTCTCCCAGAGCTGTTCTGCATCCATTTCTCCAAGACCTTTGTATCGCTGGATTTTATTGTTGTTGTCACGTCCGATCTGCTCAAGGATGCTGTTCAGTTCCGCATCATCATAAGCGTACCAGACTTTTTTGTTCTTTTCGACTTTGTACAGTGGCGGCTGAGCCAGGTATACATAGCCCTGCTTGATCAGCTCCGGCATAAATCTGTAGAGGAATGTCAGAAGCAGTGTTGCGATATGAGCACCATCGACATCGGCATCCGTCATGATGATGATCTTGTGATAACGCAGCTTGCTGATATCAAAGTCCTCGTGGATTCCGGTACCAAAGGCTGTGATCATCGCCTTGATCTCGGCGTTGCTGTAGATTCGGTCCAGACGGGCCTTTTCTACATTGAGGATCTTACCACGGAGAGGAAGGATTGCCTGTGTGGCACGGTTACGTGCTGTCTTGGCGGAACCACCCGCGGAATCTCCCTCTACGATGTAGATCTCGCAGTTTTCCGGATTCTTATCTGAGCAGTCTGCAAGTTTACCTGGAAGAGACATTCCGTCAAGTGCAGATTTTCTTCTTGTAAGATCTCTTGCCTTACGTGCTGCTTCTCGTGCTCTCTGCGCAAGTACTGATTTCTCAACTGTTGCCTTCGCAACCGTCGGATTCTGCTCCAGAAAGATCTCCAGCTGTTTGCTGACTACAAAATCAACAGCTCCACGAGCCTCACTGTTACCAAGCTTCTGTTTCGTCTGTCCTTCGAACTGTGGCTCCTCGATCTTAACACTTACGATTGCTGTCAGACCTTCTCGAATGTCATCACCACTTAAATTCGGTTCACTGTCTTTAAGCAGCTTATTCTTTCTTGCATAATCGTTGAATGTCTTTGTCAGTGCATTACGGAAACCAACGATATGTGTACCACCTTCCGGTGTATTGATATTATTTACAAAGCCATAGCTGTTCTCTGTGTAGGAATCATTGTGCTGCATGGCAACCTCAACCATGACACCATCTTTTTCACCTTCACAGTAAATGACCTCTGGATACAGTGCTTCTTTACTTCTGTTGAGATAAGTAACAAATTCCCTGATACCACCTTCATAGTGGAAGATTTTTTCTTTTTCCTGGTCTGCTCTGGTATCTCTCAAAACGATACGCAGACCTTTTGTCAGAAACGCCATCTCACGAAGACGCTGTTTCAGAATATCATAATCATAAACTGTTTCTTCAAAGATTTCTTTATCCGGCAGGAATGTTACCTTTGTTCCTGTCTCTTCAGAATCACAGACACCAATCTCTTTCAGAGGATACATAGTATGTCCTCTTTCATAACGCTGCTGATATTTCTTACCTTCACGGCAGATCGTAACTTCTAGCCATTCAGACAGTGCATTTACAACAGAGGCACCTACACCGTGAAGTCCACCGGATACCTTGTATCCTCCACCGCCAAATTTACCACCTGCATGAAGGATGGTAAATACAACTTCTACTGCCGGTATTCCTGCTTTATGGTTAATTCCTACCGGAATACCTCGTCCGTTATCAATTACTGTAATGGAATTATCCGGATTGATAGTTACCTGGATTTCGGTACAAAATCCTGCTAATGCTTCATCTACCGCATTATCCACGATCTCATATACAAGATGATGCAGGCCCCGGCTGGATGTACTTCCAATATACATACCTGGTCTTTTACGAACAGCTTCCAGTCCTTCCAGAATCTGAATCTGATCCGCGCCGTACTCTGTATTCTCTCCGCCCATTTGCTTCCTCCTGTCATTCTATATTCATTATAATGGAAACCGACATATCGACATTTTTCGCAGTCACCTGTTTCCAGATAGGCATAATAATACTAATTTATTATAGCACAAAACAGCCTTCATTCCAACAAAATCCCTTTAAATAAGAAGAAAAAAACGAGAGCCCGGTTTACACCAGACTCCCGTCAAACGTCTTACACTTTATTTCTGTTTTCTCTTTTTGTAAGCAACTACTCCACCTGCGATCACGATCACAGATACCAGAAGAACCAGACCCCAGAATGCCGGATTCATCGGGTCACCAGTCTTAACCGGACGACTTGTTGCACTTCCGCCATGGCTGGATGCATCACTTCCACCGTTAGATGTACCAGAACCACCATTGCTTCCGCCAGGTGTTACAGCAGCATCCTTCTTGGTATTGGTAATCTCGATGCTTCCATGATACTGATCAGACTCATTCAGCTTAACACTGCCTTCACCACTTACTACATATGCGAAAGAATCTTTATCGAGTACATTACCATCCTTATCGGTTTCCTTAACTGCATAAGTAACAGTATCTTTTATATCTTCTGAGAATGGAACCGTAACAGTAACTTTATCATTCTGCTTCAGTTCAACGGTGCTTACCGCCTTACCAGAATCATCAAATACAGTTGCATAGAACTTGTCGTCTACAGTCTTTTTCACACCGTCCACTACAACGTTCTTTGTAATCTCGATCTTTCCATTTACAAAGAAGCCTTCCGGAAGAGTTGAAAAAATGTTATTTACATAAGCTGCAATATCTGTAGCAACCGTATTGTCATCCACTACAACACTGTTGTCTTCCTTGTCTGCTGCATTCGTAACATTGTAATGGAAGCTGTTTTCTTTATCAATCTGCACCTCATCATTCAGCTTGATCGCCTTGTTATTCTCATCAAGCTCGAATACATAATAGGTACCTCTAAGAACATTACTGTAAGAAGCTTTGCCTGACTGTGCATTCTGGATATGGATCGTTCTGATGTAATCATCACCATATGGGATCGTACCATCCTTATCAAGGAAAAGGCCAACCTTGTAAGTTGCATCGTCAGCAGTTATTTCATCCCGTTCAAACGTATTCGGATTAATACGATAAAGTCTCTTCTCAACTGTAATACCTGCAGTGTTGCTCTTCTCTGCCTTTGGATAAGCCTGTACATCGTAGATCCAGCCTTCCTCTGTGCTTGCAAAAGGAACTGTTAAGAGCATTGGAGTAACCTTAACGGAACTCTCCGCTGCACCGATTACCAGGTACATGCCCTCTTCCATATCGCTGTAAACAACCTTGCCCTGCTCATCCGAAACAGCCTCAACCGGCTTTACTGAAGAAGCAGCTGCAACCTCGGCAAGCTTTTCGGCTGCTGAATACCATTCACTTGCATTCTTGAAGGAATCAAAATCGTATCCTGCAGATGACATGGAGCTAGTCAGTACAAAATGCACATTTCCATCAAATGAAACATCCGCAACCCTGTAAAGCTCTAACTTGACACCTGCCAGCGGTGTTGTCTTGCCGTCCTCATCCGTCTGCTGCACCGTCAGATTAAGACTTCCCTTTTTTCCGGCTTCGTAAGAACCTGCCTGAACCGTTCCTGCCAGGCAGCCTGTCAACATGACAAACATTCCCAGGAAAGCCAAAAGCTTATTCCACATTTTAAATTTCTTTTTCTTCTGTTTCACCACGATCGGCCTCCTTGTTATTTTCTGTGATCATTATTCGTCTTTGCGGCTACTCTCCTCTGTTTTTCGGCTTTTACGTCGAATAACTATATAAACAATGATGATCATTATGACCATAGCTACAAGACCAATGATCATAATCTTCACCGGATCAACCTTTGCGATCTGCTGGATCGGTGTCTCCTCAGCTTTCTCCTCCGGTTCAACATACTCCGTTCGGATTCCCCTTATAAGAAGCCTGTGAGTGTTGACTCCATAAGGAGTACAGGTTACCAGCGTCACATGATCCTCTCCCTCGATGATATCCAGCTCACTGGATTCCTCCGGAAGAACCGTTTTAATCTGATCTACTTTGTATGCAAGAGTCTTTCCCAGAACATGGATCAGAAAAATATCTCCATTCTTCATCTGGTCAAGATCCGTAAAAATCTTTGCACTTGGAAGTCCCCTGTGTCCAGCCAACACCGCATGTGTGCTCGCTCCACCTATCGGAAGACTTGTTCCCTCAACATGCCCGACACCCTTTTCCAGAACCTCTGTACTGAGGCCATGGTAAATAGCAAGTATCAGATTCAGCTTGGGGATCTCGATACTTCCCATCAGCCCGTCACCATTTGGATCAAGGACCTCATCGTAAGGATGACTGAGAACATAATCCTCTTCGTTAAAAGCATCTACGATCGTATTGACCTTATGCTCTGCGTTGTATTCCTCAGCCTCCTGCCAGAGCTTTTCGTACTGGTCATCCGACAGATCACTGACGGATTCGTTGTACTTGGTTACAAGCTGCGCATTTCGGTACTCATTCCAGTAATTACTGATCGTTGGGTAAGTAAAGATACCCGCACCGACGATAAAAAGTAATATGATAAATATGTTGATAACTATAGAACCTTTTTTCTTCTTTTCTTTTGCCATAATCTATTTTTTACCGCCTTTATTTGCTCGCCTCTTCAGCTTTGTTTCCTTTAAGTATAACACAAAAATAAAGAGTGCGGTAACGGATAGACCAACAAATACCCAAAGAAGATAATTTGTGTGAAGACTGCTTCCACTGAGCACTGTCTTCTCTTCTTTGACTTCCTCTTCTACATAAGGTACTCTGTGACCACGAACCAGAAGTCGTTCTGTATTTACTCCATAAGGAGTACAGGTTAAAAGCGTTACTAAATCCTGCCCATCTTCTACTGCAAGAGCAGAAGTGTCTTCCGGCTTAACAACCGAAATCTTGTCTACTTCATAGCATAAGGTTTCATTTAATACATGGATCAGAAAATGATCTCCTACTTTCATCTGATCCAGATCTGTAAAAAGAGAGGCACTCGGAAGTCCACGGTGTGCAGAAATAACAGCATGTGTATTTGCTCCACCAACCGGAAGAGAACTTCCCTCCAGATGACCTGCACCCTTGTTCAAAACCTCTTCTTCCGTTGTGTGGTAGATTGGGATTTTGATATTGATCTTTGGAATCTCCACACTTCCCATCATCTCATCACCAGCGATGTTCAGTGTATTCATATAGACCGGATCTACTCCACTTGACTCAGCAAGTGCAAAAGAGTCAGGAAGAACACATGGAAGTAAGGCTTCGTTATAGTCTTCTGCTTTTTTACGCTCTGCATCATAGTCAATTCCTTCTGCTGCTTCCTTTTCAGAAACCACCTGCTCATAACCACTGATCAACTGTTTCTGTCTGTAGTTATTCCATTGATTGGCTACAAAGGGATACAGCAGCAAGGACAAACCAGCTAAAAATATGATGCAAATTACTAAATTGCCTGCTTTTTTTTTCATCCGAGCTCTCCTTGCTGTTGTATTATTTTTTTATGAATCCGGGGCAAATGCCCCGGATTCGATATTTGGTTATAAACAATCACGAATGATTATTTGTTTGTTCTTTTGCGGCTTGCAAAGAATAAGCCAGCTGCTGCAACCATGATCAGGCATCCAGCGATTGTGAAGATTGTAGTACCGATACCACCTGTAGATGGAAGAGCGGAGAGAGTTGTATTTACAATAACTGTGTTCTCTTTTTCTGATGTCCATCCTCCTTCGCTATTTGATGTAAATGTTGATGTTTTATCATTATCAATTTTTACTGACCAAGTAGCTAATGTTCCATCATTATTATATGTAGCATCAATTACAACTGTATATACATGAGTATTAACACTATATCCTTTTGGTGCGGTTAACTCTTTCAGGTAATATGTGCCTTCTTTTAACTGACTAAAATTAATCTGTCCATCATTATCTGATGTAGCAGTTTTATATGCAGCATTATTAGTAGCAGTTGCAACTGTTTCAGCTGTCACACCCTCTCCTGATTTGTAAAGACCAAATACAGCACCTGCTAATGGTTTCTCTTCATTTTTATCTTTTCCTGTCTTGGTAATGATACCTGTAGTTCCACTTGCTTCTCCACCAATTTCAAATGTGTAAGTATATGTCTTCTTTTCTGTTGAACCATCATTACCGTCTACTTTAGAGTCTTTTGTGTAAGTTAATTTAGCATCGTTTGTATTAACACTTGTAAATACAACAGCATCACTATTAACTTTAGCAGCATATGTAATTGTTAATCTCTGACTTGCATAAGCATTAAGTTTATATGCACTACCAACAACAAAATTAACTGTCATTTTTCTGCCATCAAATTCAACAGTATAGTCTGTACCTTTTGTTAATGTAGTATCACCAACTTTTACTATAGGATCAATTACATTATTATCATTATCTTTTGCAAAATCAAGACCTGCTGATAATGTATCTTCAACATTAAATTTTGGATATGATCCTGTATAACTTGGAATTGGATTAACTGTCACTTCATAATTTACAGTATCGCCAACTTCTACAGAATTACCATAATCATTTCCGTTTGAATCTTTAATTTTTTTATCAATTGATGGTTTATCTGATTTTTTTGCATTTGCCTCAGTTGTTGTTAAAGTTACTGCACCTTCAGAAATATCTGTTTTTCCATCTTTATTTGTATAGTATGCGGATACAACCATTGGGTTATAGCTGTGTGCTTCTGTTTTAGATACTAAAACAAGATATGTACCTGCACTAACATCAGCTGTCCAAGTAGTTCCTTCTGTGTTATTTAAAGTAATAGCCGTTTTAGAAGTATCTGTAGCAACGGCATTTGCCAAGTCATTCAACTGTGCTGCGGTTAAATTTGTAAGATCAGCTTTAAGCATTTCCGGTTTAATTACTGTCGGATATAATGAATTATAACCACTAAATGTAAAACCTGCGCCTTCATATTTTGCTTCAACTACTCTGTAAGCATTTACCTGAATTCCAGTTTCATTGTCAATTCCAGTTACAGTGATTGTTGCAGTATCATCAGCTGTTCCGAAAATTTTATCCTTTCCAGGATTTGATGCTGCAAACGCTGTCATACTCATTGTGAGTACCATGGCCAGTGTTAATAACACTGCAAAGATTTTTCTCATCTTCTTCATAATCTTGTCTCCTTTTCATTATCGGGCTTTGCCCATTTTATTTTTCCCTCATTCGGGATAATTACGTTTTTTTGTGGCAGGGAGCCACTGAAAAATTAATCATTACAATTATTTTCCCAGCACCTCCTTGCATTTGTTTTTATATAAGATCCATGCGGCTGTAGACATAAGTACCATGCCGCCAATCATATACCAGTAAATTCCGTTGCCACCAGTTGATGGGAGGGTGTAGACTTTCTGGTTGGTAAGTGTAATTACCACACCATTTTCAGCTGTTCCTGTGGTTGGCGCATTATTTAGTTGTGTTAACAAACCATTTGCAAAGGTTACTGTCCAACCACTGTCGTTTTTCATATAACCAGCTGGAGCTTTGGTCTCGTGAATTGTGTAAACTCCGTGTAAGGTAAACAAATCGTTATTGTCTGTAGGTGTCCATGTAATTGCTCCACCATTACCAGATTTTCCAGTTGCAATGACTGTATTATCTGTATTCTTCAGTTCAAATTCAGCACCGGAAAGACCAACATTATCATCAGCACTCTTTTTCACAGCTGACCATTTTAAGGTATTGGTAATTGTAAATGTATCACCACTCTGTGTAATTGATGGTATGTAATTTCCATTGTTTTCCGCAGTAGCTACCTCACCATTATCATTTAATTCCACTACTCGATACTGATAGGTTGTTAACAATCTAGGAATCACATATGTCCAGGTCTCTCCATTAACAACGGATTCTCCTGTAAATGTATAAGTATTATATGGTTCCCAAGTATCCTTGTCACTTATACGACGGTCTAATCGAATTGTTACTGATTTTGGACGATCTGCTGCATTTCCATCATTCCACACTTTGTGAACAGTGATTTCTTTTGTTTTTAACTGGTTTACAAACTCAATATTTTTACCATCATCTGCACTTGTAACTGTAGAACTGATCATCTTATAATCAGAGCTGGTTAATTTTTCCGTTGCGTTATAAGTAGGATTTTTCTTTTTCAAAATGGTAGCATCTTGTGTCCATCGATTTCCATCTCCACTTAATGTAAAATTCATACCATTTACATTCACTGATAAATCGGTTGGTCGCTTACCTGCTTCATTAGAATTATCATCCCACGTTTTAATAATGTGTAATTTTTCAGTCTGAAGTACATTTGCAATGTAATAATTCTCATCTGCACAGTTTGGATCATATGTATTTGTAATCGTAGCTGTTATAGTATCGTTTCCATAGTCATAACTTATACTGCTTTGATAGTTACTTGGAATACTTTCCTCACGCACTGCATAGGAATAATTTTTCACATTTGTAGCACTTCCTTCAGATTGTGGAAGATTTTCCCATGTATATGTCCAATTATTAGCAGAATTTAATGTAACCTCTTTACATTTCTCAGCAGCTGCACCATCTACACTCCGATACAGACCAACTTTAATTTCCGGCTGTGGTCCTTCACCTTCCCATACCTTAGTAACAGTAATATTACTTGCTGTTACTTTATTATAGTTATTCGTAACAACTGCCTTAGTACCATTATCAGTAATACTATAAGATGCCTCATAATCAGCAACTGGAGTCTCTGTTACATCTACAATGTATTTTGTTACCGGAACAGATTCCTGATAAGTATATTGCTCATCTTTAGTAAGTGTAATTTCCTTTGTTGTACCATCTGAATAACTTACATTTAACTTAACATCTTGAGTTGGTTCATTTATACCAGACGGATAATTCCATTCTTTCTTATATGTTAATGTATGTGTTGTCACCTGAACAACCGGTCTGATATAGGAAGCAGTTTTTAGTCCATCTGACGTTCCGTCAATTTCATATGATATATTCGTTTGAGCACTATCATTGGAATAAAATCCAGCTTTACCAGCACTTGTTGTTCCCGTACCAGCATCACCTGCTGTATCCGGATAACTCTGATGCTCTTTATAATATGTATTGGCGAAATCAGATGGTTTTACTCTAAAGCTTACTGTATAAGTAACACCATCCTCCAGTGAATTTCCGTTTAATAACCGAACAGTTACCGTTTTGCCGCTACAATTTTTGGTATAATCCGTATCTGCTGTAAGTGTAGTAGTTCCGGCTGCATTTTTTTTCGTAACCGTTATTGTTGGCGTTGTTTCTACAAAGTCAACATATTCACTTAATGTATCTGTAATGGTAACATTTTTATATGTAGGAATAACCTTATTCAGTATTCCTGTCAATGCACTATCAAGTCTTGTTCCGTTTACCAGTTCAGAATTTGTTAATTTCTTTGAAAAAGTTTCCATACCATCCTTTGTATCAGAAGTCAGGTATACAGAATACATTTTTGCACTTGCTAAAGATCCGGTCACTTGAGCTGCTGCTTCTGTGTAATACTCATCTTTAGTGTATGTACCATAACCCGTTTGTTCCCATGTACTCTGACCAAACCAATTCGTCTTCTTCTCACAAGAGTATGTTGGCTCACCATCTGAAAGGAAGATTACAACTTTTTCATTAGAACTATTTGAACGATCATCCAACAACTCTCGTGCCTTAACCATAGCATACGTCCAGTTTGTTCCACCAGAAGCACTTAACTTATTTACAGCTTTTTTAAAATCACCCTTGGATGATGTTCCATACCAGGAAGTTGGATTGGTATGTTGCATATCAGAAAATGATACCATTGCCACATTATTGACATTTCCTATTTTTGAAAAGATTTTGTCAACAAGTCCAGCATCTTTTGTTAATAATGTTTTAACTTTTGGCAGCAAATTGTTGTTACCGCTACCCATACTTCCTGACGTATCAATTACAAATAATACATCAACACCCTTTGCACTTCCTTTTGCGCCGGTCACATCCAGATGCAATGTGTAATCACCTCTTGCTGAATTATAAGTGATATATTTTGTATGTGCCGGTTCACCTAAGTCAGAAGTAGTAGTTCCGTTTGTGTCTGCTACTGTTGTAAGTTCATTATTGTTTGAAGCAACACGCATTCTGGATTTCCTTGGGGCTGACTGAGCACTTGTGGTATTGCCTGGTGTTGTTATTTCACTGCCATTAAACTGCTTATTGTAATCTGAACCATCACCGGAAATAGCTTTTCCATCCTCTGTAACAGCTTTGTATACATAGTCACTAGTATTTTCGCCTTCTGTTACTGTATAATCGATTTTTGCTTTAGTTCCGTTATCAAGTGCGTAATATACCGGAACTGTCCATGAGCATTTCCACTCACTAGCTGCATTTAAGGTAATTGTAACTCCAGGTTTTACCAAATCGGTTAAGTCCAAATCATTCGACTTTCCATTTGCATCATATGTAGCATGTAATGTAACAGCCAAGCTATCTGGTCTTGTTCCATAGGCATTATTGTTATCATCCCAGATTTTAGTAAAATGAATCTTCTTCTGATTATCTGCCTCATAATTATTTGTAAATGTAACAGTTGCAGTCTTTTTACCTTTTAATTCAAATTCTGATCCTTCTTTTACATCTGGCTCAGCAGTATCTTTTGTAAGGATACTGGTCGTTGAGCTTGTATTTAGCGTGTATCCACTCAAGCCTGCATCCTCTTCTGTGATCATAACCTGATAGGTATCATTTATTCCTATCTTTCTATTCGCGATCGTATACTGCAGACTTCCATCTAGTTGCTGTGCCATATCACTTCCAGAAATAGTGTTACATCCAAATAATTCAGTTATCTCATCATCTGTTAAATCAGTTCCATCCTTGCTTGCTTTGATTTTAAAAGAAATATTTTCTTTTACTTTTTCAATATCTGCACTTCCAAGTCCTTCAAAACTCTTTTTAATCTGAAGTGTGAATTCATCCTCTGTTACCGGTGGGAGTTGCTGTGAAAATCCAACCTTATCAAGGAAGTTACCTACTGTATCCTTTCCACTTGCAGTATGTCCGGACATAAAGAAGAATCTAGTCAGATATGAAGTGGATCTATAAAGATCCGTCTTAAGTATTCTCTGCCATGATTGATCATCGCTAGTTATTCTCGAAATTAATATTCCATCATTATTATATAGAATCTCACTCTTCTGATTTCCATCTCCTGAAGCCTCTGCATCAAGGTTTACTCCTGGAAGACGCGATCTAAGATATTCCTCTAATTGACCCTGAGTTTTCAATTCACTTCCACTAGCAGCAGTCATAGCTGTAGATGTTGGCATGATTACCAAATACATTGTATCTTTTTCGCCAGGTATATATCCACCATTAGGATATGCGCCTCGTGCTCTGTGAGAAAGCCAATAGTTCATTGTTTCTCCAGCATACGTCATAACATCCTGATATAAGGCACCTGGGGCCTCACAGTTCAATTCAGCAAACTGATTACCATCATAAGCTTTATCAGTACCATGCCAACCGTACGAACTCTGGAACGAAGCTCTGGTATTAACAATTTCTATATTAACATTGTTATTTTCAGGTCTACCAGTTGACTGCCACACACCACCTGCTTTCTTATATGCTGCGTTTGTGTACTGTTCATTAATACTACTAGTTGAATCAATTGTTGGTGTTTCAAAACTTCCATTCTGTAATTCATTCCAATATTCGTTATCAAACACCTCAGACTCGATATTTTCTACATTATTATCGTCCTCTTTAATAATTATATTTACCTTGTATTTTACCGAAGTCTGTTCACTATTTAAAGCTCCATCATCAAGTGCAACGTTTAATGATTTTCCATCTTCTGATAGGTTATAATTATTACCACGTCTTTTTCTTTCAACAGGTGTGTAGTTTTTACCTCCATCTGTACTTTTAGACCATGTATACGTAACCTCTTTACCAGCTGTAATTGCATTATTTATCTTATTTGTAGTAGCTTCATCTGTCTCGAGTATTAAATTGCCAGTATACATTATATCGTCTTTGATCCATACTGATAATTTATTATACACAAGATAAATGTTATAATCAGCATTTGTTGTTGCATGAGTCCATCCATCATCGTTCTTATAAAACCATCCAGATTTACCATGACTATTAGAATTATAACTTATACTAGAAATTTCTTTTGTTTTATTACTTTCCAATGCCTGCTCATATGCATAACCTTCAACCTTATATTCATTAGCTAAATCTGCTAATTCTATATTCTCACCGTCATTAATATTTTCTTCATATTCATTAACAGCGTCAGGAATTTTCTTATATTGTCCATTATCCAGATATACCAAATGAACTGTTAAATTTTTATTATATGTATTCCCATTTTGAGTATACTTCCAAGTAATAGTAAATGTAGAAAAGCTTTCTGTTTCGAATTCTGCTTTCTGAACCTCGCCTGCTTCATTAGTTTCTACAACAGCGCTGTTCTCTTTAGTCATATCGACTACAGAAGTTACTTCACCGTTTTCTTCTACAAAGTGCATTACAGAAACGCTAAGTTCTTTTGCTTCTGTGTTTTCCTGACTTGTTTCTTCTTCCTCTGCATCCATCTGTACTGCATCGGATTCTTTTACTTCTTCCGGAGCAGCTGCATTCTTGTATTCCATGGAAATCTTAACTTTTCCATCTTCCGGATTGATCTTTTCGCCTGCATTGTTCAGGAAGTAAATATCGTATGCCAGGAAACCTGCGATGGAATATTCTTCATTCTCTGCTTTTTCTTCAAGTCTGGCTGCTATATCTTCATACTGTGCATTATCGCTCTCGATTGGAGTTACAACAAACTGTGCATCATCTGGAAGGACACCTTTTGCAGCTGTTGCAGTTACAACCACATTGCCGATTGTCTTAAAGTAAGTTACTTCGTCTTCGACCTGAACTTCTGCTTCTTCATTTGCATCTTCGTTTTCTGTACCCTGCTCTTCAGTCTCAACAACTTCCGCCATATCACTTCTTACATAAGCTTCTGCTTCTTCGTAGGAAACTTTGTACCAGGTGAATTCGTCTTCATCAGTTACTGTTTCGAGAAGTGGAAGCTGAGTGTCTGTATCTACTGTTGCGATCACGTCTGCTTCTGTGGAAGGAGCCACGCGAAGGTTAACTTCGTCTGCGGTGATGCGGATCATTTTGATCTGTTCCTGATCTGGTGTTTCTTCCGGATTCTGTTCTTCCTCAGAGTTTTCTACATTATTCTCTGTGTTGGTTTCTTCTCCGTTCTCTTCGGTATTTTCGGTGTTGGTGTCTGCATTTACTTCTTCGTTATTTACTTCACCGTTTTCTACGTTGTTCTCATTGTTTTCATTATCATCTGCTGCCGGTGTGCTGCTCCATACAAATGTGTATGCTGCGGTAGCTGCTGACTGGAAAGCTGCTTTGGTGAGCTGTCTGCTTTCGTTTGTTTCAACTGTAAGCTGGTCTTCTTCGGCTTTGAGTTCTGTCAGTTCCAGTTCGGAAGTTTCTTTGTTGGTTCTGACTCTGGCTGCTGTCACTGTGGATGCGGCCGGGTCTGTCAGTTCCGGTGAAGAAGCTTCTTTATAAGTAAAGCTGTAATTAACTTTGCCTGTCGGTTCAACCGGGTTGCCATCTGCATCTGTAAAAGATACGTTGTAAGCAAGGAAGCCGTCGAGGTTTTTGCTCTGGCTCTGAAGCTGCTCTGTGATCTTGGCTGCCAGTTTGTTGTACTGGTCTGTCAGCTCAGCATCTTCGGTGTTGTTCTCGACTGCTTTGACGATCATCTTTGTTCCGTTTGGAAGAACACCTGCTGGAGCTTCGGCCTTGACCTCGATTGTTTCGTTTTTAAGATTTACGATACAGCTTACAGGCTGTGCTGCTTCTTCGGCTGGAGCGCTGCTCTCGGATGTTCCATCTGTGAACATGTTCTCGCCTGATGAGAAGTCGGCATCGCTGGAACCGAAATCATCGGATTCGCTGTATGTTTCGTCCGTACCCTCTTCCGATTCAAAATTCACATCTGTGTCGAGATCGTCTCCTGTATCTTCGGATGTATCGACTGCTGCGGAATCCTCCTCAACTTCGACCATGTCTACCATGTCATCGAAGGAGCTTGCCTGAGATACATAGTCTGTATTTATTAATACAGTCGAGCAGAACAGCACGATTGCAAACATCATACTGAGCACCCGACATGTCAGGCTTCTTTTCTGATTCCGTTTCCTTTTTTTGAATTTTTTATTATTTTCTCTTTTCATATTAACATCCCCTATTATATGCATGATGATAATAAAAAAATTATCGTTAACTGCTTCACGTACAACTTATTTAAGATTTAACGACATTATAACAGGTGAACTGTTTCGTCACCTATTTCGTCAGCCGCTTTCAGCAACATTTTTAGTACTATTTTGACAATTTTCGATTATTTTGAGTAAATCGAGCTCGCTGTTGAAATCTTCCCGCTCGTTGTTTTTCATATGATAGACACTTCCCTGCCATGTAGCGCTCTGACGGTATCTGACATATACAGCCAGGGTGTCTATGCTTCCTCTCTGTTCAAGGATCTGTTCGCGGTTGCTGACCTCTGTAAAAGAGATTCTTTTTTCATTTGCTGGTTTCTGCTGTTTGTCTTCGTATGTCCGCAGCTCTGTTGATGACTGAGGAAAGTTCAGCTCGTTCATGAATCGCTCCATATAGCGGAAGAGTTCATGAATACTTCGGAAGAATATAGGATCTTTACTGTAATAACAGTAAAATCTTCCGGACCTTTCTACTCCGTCTATGTTGTCTATGCAGACATTTACGATATTGGAAGCAGAAATGTTGAGCTTTTCTTTCATCATTCATCCACCTCCAGTGCTCCATCAATCAATCTGATCAGTTCAAGTGCACTCCTGAAACTTTTCTTTTTATTGGCTTCCGCCCAGGTCACTTCGCCCTGCCATGTGGCATTATCACAGTGACTCACATGTATTACAAATGTCCCTGTATGTTTTTTTTTGCCTTTTTCCATCTGCTTTGTATCCTCCGTCAAGATCCGATCACGGTATTTTTGTTTTTAACCACACGATAACACGCACTTATTTCAGAGTATTTTTATTATAGCATCGGGGTTATTTCTTCAACTATTTCGTGATTCTGCTTTTTTAACATTTTTTCATATTTTTTCGACAATGTTTCTGATAATTTGCCGGGGATCGACGGGGGTGTATTGGAACATTGCGGAGTAATTTCCTATTAAAAAGATATTCTGTCACATTTCTGTAACAGAATCATTTTTATCTACTTTAAGGACTTTTTATGAAGTCCGGCGGTCATTGTTTGTCGTCTCTGTATCGCAGACCTCACCGAGTGAAGCAACGTAGTAGTCGATTGATACGTTCTTGCGGCGGGTGAGTCTTTTATTGAATTCTTTGTTGATTCGTTTCGACACGAGTGTACAGTTTTCCTGGGTTATCCCTATCAGCATTACGAGATACTGCTGGATGTTGTATCGGGTGTAAAAATCGCCTTTACGGACTGCTTTCTGAATGGACTCGCGGAGAAGTTCTGAATAGTATTTCTGATTTTCGTCGTCTGTTTCGATATTTATAAAGTCCAGGGTGCAGAGCATCAGGAATACGGACATGCCGGTTCGTTCCATCATGCGGCCGAACACGTGGTAAACGTCCACGAAGCTTGGATAGGTGCAGTAGTAAGCGCCTTCGATGGATTCTTTTTCGCGGAGGCGGTACTTGATGTCTTCGATTGCGCCTGCTGCCTGTGAGGTTCGCTCTCCCATGAGTTTGAATCGCTCGAGCATTCCGGCGGATGGTGACAGGCCGAGTTCTTCGAATTTTTCTTCGGTTTTCAGGTAGTGGCACAGTTCTTCGACACAGTCGAAATACATATCTCGACATGCGATGTTTTCGACTGCCGCCCAGTCCTCGCCCATCATATCCGGGAGGAATTCTCCGGTATAGAGTTTCCATGCTTTGGCGTAGATTTCCATTTTGGTCTTTTGGGATTTTTCGTGACGTGCTGATTCGATCGTCTGCTTGAAGTCGCATACGTCTACTGAAGTTTCGATATCCGGGTCCCAGGTACACATTCCACCATTTATATTGATGTAACTGCTTTCCGGAAGCCCCGCTGCGGTGAGCTGCTTTCGGAGCCTGAATATTGTGTTGTTGAGGCTGCCGTTTTTATTTTCGACATCGCTTCGGCCATACAAGGCATCGATGAGTGCTGCTTTGGAGATTCCTCCATCCTGTGTATGTAGAAGTAATAACTGAAACAGCTGTGTGGTCTTTGATACATTGTTACGGTCCAGGACCAGTTCTTTTCCTTTATATTCCAGTGTAAATCCACCTAACATTCGAACTTTCAGTATATTTTTCATACTTTTCTCCTTCAACAGATATCGTGTTCTGTTTCTTGTCTTTTCATTTTGATTAGACTCGTCCTTATTTAGTATATCACTCAATATGTTAAAGTTCTACCACCAAAATACACAAAAAAAGACTGTTATTATTATTCAATCCGCTAATAACAACAGTCTTTTAAGCTCTATCTAGCAGATAATTCCTTTGCTATCTCATCTATTTTTTCCTGAGTATAACCGGTATACTCTTTTATCTTGTCCATAGTTTCATGATTCATAAGCATTTTCTCAATCAACTCTCTTCGTCCAAATTCAATTCCCTCCTGTTTTGCTTCCTCCCGTAATTCATCAATTGCAAGACACATACTTGTTTCCTCCTTTTCTTCATTGAATTTCAGTTTTGAGTTAGTAAGTGTATTCAGCATGACTACCGTTTCTGTCTTCATGTTCTGAAATCCGTCATCGGTTTGGATCAGGTCAACCAGTTTTTCTTTTTCCTTCGAATATTTGATATACAACAGTACTTCCCGCAGATCTGTGTGAAAACGGTTGATTTCCTGTTCGGACATTTCCTCCGGAGCTATCAGATTAATCCTGTAATCTGGAACAAAAGGCAGTATTTTCTTGTTTTCCACGCCGAACATCTCGTAAAGACTCCGCGGGCCGTCCCATGCCTCCGTTCCAAAATATATCACCAGCGTAACCACCGGGATCAATTCATCGCTTCTGCTGAATCCAGTCAGAAATTCTCCTGAGCTTGTTTTTCCTGAATTATTTTTTTCCGATTTCGTATTTCCTGTGCTCTTCTCTTTTCTGTATCTCACAGAAGTTTTTCTTACCTGGTTTGCGTACTCCATGGCATCGTACAGCATATTTTTCACAGGCATCGCATAATGCACGTGTGACTGGTTTTCTATCCCGAGAATCATGTACACTACATCGTCTCTTTCCATGGCTGTCATATACTTCAGGCTGTCCCTGTACCTCTGCACCGGTTCTGCCTTCAGATCATCACCATAGACGACTGCGGTTGCTGCCGGATCCAGTTCATGAAGACTTTCCGGCATGATGATTTTTTCACCTTCATACAGCAGATAGTTGAACGCATCCGCAAACACTTCTGCATTTCTTATGTAATCCTTCGTGACGGTGTCTTTCTGTCCCATATGATTCCTCCTTATTTGCAGGAGGGATCTCTGTAACTTCTCAGTGAAACCTCCTGCCTGTTTTTTGTTAAAGCATGAGATTTCTCTGTTACGGCCGAACGGCCAAAGATAATAAGATACAGTTTTCTGTAAAGAACAAAAAGAAATGTGATGCTTTGTTATATTTTAGCACAATATGCTCTATTTATCTACAAGAACATTTTGCTCTTTTTCGACATAAAAAAACAATCCCACCTCAATTGTTGTAGGATTCTTAATATCAACTTGGTAATAGGCATCTGCAAATCCAATTCCAACAAGTTGCAGATGCTTCCAACCCTGACCAGGCATCTGCAAATCCAATTCCAGCAAGTTGCAGATGCTTCCGACCCCAGGATATGTATCTGCAAATTCATATCCAACAAATTGCAGATGATTCCAACCCTGATCAGGCATCTGCAGCTCCAATTTCAGCAAGTTGCAGATGCTTCCAACCCTGGCCAGGCATCTGCAAATCCAATTCCAGCAAGTTGCAGATGATTCCAACCCCAACCAGGCATCTGCAAATCCAATTCCAGCAAGTTGCAGATGATTCCGACCCTGACCAGGCATCTACAAATCCAATTCCAGCAAGTTGCAGATGATTCCGACCCCAGGATATGTATCTGCAAATTCATATCCAACAAATTGCAGATGCTTCCGACCCCGACCAGGCATCTGCAAATCCAATTCCAGCAAATTGCAGATGCTTCCAACCCCGGCCAGGCATCTGCAGCTCCAATTCCAGCAAGTTGCAGATGATTCCAACCCTGACCAGGCATCTGCAAATCCAATTCCAGCAAATTGCAGATGCTTCCAACCCCGGCCAGGCATCTGCAAATCCAATTCCAACAAGTTGCAGATGCTTCCGATCCTGACTAGGCATCTGCAAATCCAATTCCAACAAGTTGCAGATGCTTCCAACCCCGGCCAGGCATCTGCAAATCCAATTCCAGCAAGTTGCAGATGCTTCCGACCCTGACCAGGCATCTGTAGCTCCCAAAACAACAAATCAAAGATGCCCACCGGTGAATTTTCTTCTCAAATTCGCTAGTGGGCATCTTTATTGCATCTCTATTTCATCAAATAGCTATATATGTCTCTTTTTGATACACCGCGGTCTTTCGCGACCTGTTTCATGGCATCTTTTCTGGACATTCCCTGTTTTTCATAGATTTCCATATGCTCTTCTATGGAAATCTCTTCCCACGAGGCCACTGCTTCTTCTTTCAGTTCCTGACGGCTTTTGCCCTCGATGACCAGCACACATTCTCCGAGCGGTTTTTCTTTCTCATAATGTGTGATCAGATCATCAATTGTGGAATGAAAGGCTGTCTCATGTTTCTTTGTCAGTTCTCTGCAAAGTGTCATTCTGCGGTTTCCAAGTGTTTCCCTCAGATCACGCAGTGTCCTGACCAGTTTATGCGGAGCCTCATACAAAATGATCGTCCGGGTCTCATTGACCAGTTCTTCCAGAACTTCTTTGCGCTCTTTTTTGTCCATCGGAAGAAATGCTTCAAAAGCAAACCGTCTGGTAGGAAGTCCTGATAATGTAAGCGCAGTAATGCATGCTGCCGGACCCGGAAGGGATGTTACTTCGATTCCGGCCTCATAACACATAGCAGCCAGTTCTTCACCCGGATCCGAAATTCCCGGTGTCCCGGCATCCGTGATCAGTGCGATATTCATACCGTTCTGCATCTTCTCAATCAGCGTATATGCCTTTTCAATCTTGTTATATTCGTGATAACTGGTCATCGGTGTTTTGATTTCAAAATGATTCAGCAGTTTAATACTGTTTCGGGTATCTTCTGCCGCGATCAGATCCACTTCCTTCAATGTGCGGAGTACTCGAAGTGTAATATCTTCCAGATTTCCGATTGGGGTTGCACAAAGATATAATTTTCCACTCATCCGGGAATCCCCTTTCTCTCAGATTATTTGATTCTTTTATACTCTTCCGTATATTTCAAGAATATCACTGGTATAAACACCTGGTTTCTCATAGACGATCAATGGTCGCTCCACCGTTATTCTGGAATTTCCACCTTTTCGTGCTTCGATCAGAACCATATTAGGTTCACGATCTATGTACGGGTACACCAGCTGCATTCTCTTGGGTTCCAGTTTATATTTCATGAGAACCTGAAAGATTTCTGCCAGACGGAAAGGTCTGTGAACCATATAAAAACGTCCTCTGTCTTTCAGCACTGCTGCTGTCTGGCTCACTACATCTTCCAGTGTACAGAGAATCTCATGTCTTGCAATTGCTTTTGCCATGTATGGGTTCTGCAGGCCATGCTGTCCGATCATATAGGGCGGATTGCTTGTCACTGCATGAAAAGAAGCTGCTCCAAAAATTTCAGCAGCTTCCTTTATGTCTCCGCATACGATATCAATATCAGCTTCCAGATGATTGTACGATACGCTTCGTCTCGCCATATCTGCACATTCTTCCTGGATTTCAAGTCCTGTCAGATGTGAACCCTTGTCTTTGGCTTTCAGCAGAAAAGGAATGATTCCCGTTCCGGTTCCCATATCCAGAACCTTTTCATTCTGTCGGATATCTGCAAATCCAGATAACAGAACTGCATCCATTCCGAAGCAGAACTTTTCCGGATTCTGTATCACATACAGACCATTCTGAAGATCATCAACCCGTTCTCCCGGATATACCAGATCATTCTGCGGATTTTTTTCCATGGGATTTAGAATCTCCTTCTTTTTACTCAATGTCCCTTGTTTCTTTGTCAGTGTTCTTTGCTTTTTTCTTGCGTGACCGGAATTTCAGTTCTCCTACCGGATATTCCTGAATCTCCTTTTCATCATTGACTTCCACGATTACTTTGACTCTCTGTCTGAGAACATTTACACTGTGTACAATTCCCTGTAATCCATCCGGAAGAGTAACCGTATCTCCGGTTCCTGGAAGGCTCTTATTCAGTGCTTCGTAGGTTTCCTGCTCATTCTTGAGACAACACATCAATCTGCCGCAGACACCGGAAATCTTGGTCTGGTTCAGTGACAGATTCTGCTCTTTTGCCATCTTGATAGACACAGGTGCAAACTCGGAAAGATAGGTGTGACAGCAAAGCTGTCTGCCGCAGATGCCGATTCCCCCAAGAATCTTAGTCTCATCTCTTACTCCGATCTGGCGAAGTTCGATTCTTGTCTTAAAGATAGCTGCCAGGTCCTTGACCAGCTGACGGAAATCAATTCTTCCATCTGCCGTAAAATAAAACAGCACTTTGTTATTGTCAAATGTATACTCCGCATCAATCAGTTTCATTTCCAGACCATGTTCGCGGATTTTTTTCTGGCAGATTTTAAATGCATCTTTTTCTTTCAGGCGGTTCTGTTTCTCCCTGTCCTCATCTGACTGTGTGGCAACGCGAAGGACTTCTTTCAGCGGATGGACCACCTCATCCTCACTCACTTCTTTCGGTCCGAGTACAACTCGTCCGAACTCCACACCGCGGGCAGTCTCTACGATCACATGATCACCGATCTTCATTTTGTAGTTTTTCGGATCAAAATAATAAATCTTTCCGACATTTCTGAATCTTATACCAACAATTTTTGTCATTCTATCTCTCCCTGATCGTCAGGAACAGAAGTTCAAGTGCAAGTTCAAAATTAACGTTTGCACGAAGCCTTACTTTTGTTTTTTCCAGTGCTTCCAGAATCTTTTCCAGGTTCTCATAGGAACGCTGGCTCGCCTGTTCCTTTATATAATTGATTTCTTGTTTAAATACCAGGTTGTCAACCTCCTGAGTTGCCTTAAACATAAGAACATCCCTGAACCAGAACTGGAAAATATCCAGATAATCACTGATATTCTGCTTTTCATCAGAAAGTGCCTTGATCTCATCGGACAGTTCATATACTTCCATCGTATTTACATACTTGAGAATCTTCAGGGCTTTCTCCGTCATTCTGGAAAACTCTTCTGATGTAGCAGCTTCTTTGGCTCTGCCAATACTTCCCTGTGCAAAGGAAGCATCTATCTCTGCCTGATAATCCGGCACATGAAGCCGTTCCATCAGGTATTTCTTAACAAGGCTGTCATCAACCACCTTCAGATCCAGACGCACACATCTGGACTGGATCGTCGGCAGAAGTGCATCCACATTGCTGGTCAGCAGCATGATCACTGCATATTCCGGTGGTTCTTCTATTGTTTTGAGAAGAGCATTCTGTGCCTGTACCGTCATCATCTCCGCATCAGGAATAATGTAAATCTTGTGCGGACTGCTGTATGGCTTAATCGCAACATCGTGAATCACCTGTTCCCGGATCTCATCAATAGAGATTGTACCAGGTTTCTCATGATTGACCATAATGATGTCCGGATGATTCTTGCCCAATGCCTTCTTACAGGAGTCACATTTCTGACATGGCTCTGTTCCACCGGCTTCACACTGCAGTGTCATCGCATATGTGGTTGCAAGAAGCTTCTTGCCGGATCCGGGTCTGCCTGTAAAAATATATGAATGGGAAACTTTTCCCGTCTTCATGGCATTTTGGAGATGCCGGATAATTTCCTCGTGTCCGATAATATTATTGAAACTGACCATTCAGAATCACCTCTCTTGTTTATAGTTTCATATACGAATCTTTGTTCGCTATAGAGTCATTATACCATACTTTATTAGCCATTCAAAACTATTTTTAACTATGACATGGAATTTATATATTTTATAATATTTTTGACACATAAATCCAAATCATCATTAACAAATCGCTTCTGTATTTCTGCTTCCTTTATTTTCTCTTCGGAAAAATCCTCCTCATCCGCAAGAAAACGTCTGCAAAGTTCTTTATACTTTGGTGTTTCCTGTTCCTGCTCTCTTCGGATTGCACGGATCAGACGTTCTCCATCTTCTACTTCAATATAAACAGGTATGACGGATTCTTTTCCGTAATAACATTTCATCTTCTGAAAAGACTCTAACGTACCGATTCCAAGATAATTTCCGTTCTTAAGGTCAATCTGTCCGTCGTCCGCTGTAAAATACGTCCAGACACCATAAACAGTATTATAAGCACGGGATTCAATAACCTTTCCCGCCTCTTCAAACTCTTTTAATTTCTGATTATCTGTAAAATAATACTGTACACCATCTTTTTCTCCGTCACGTATCGGTCTTGTTGTATACAGGACCAGTTTTTTCAGATTCAGTTCTTTATTACCGGCCAGTCTGGAATATATTTTATCTTTTCCAGAGGCACTTTTACCCATAATATAAAAAATCTTACCCATGAATTTCTTCGTCTTGCTCCTTTGTACTCTGGGGCTGTTGTTCTACCACAAGGATTGTCTTATTTGTATAGTCTTCCAGTCCCTGCAGATATAACCCCTTATCCATGTATATTCTCATATTACGGATAAATTGTCCAGTAATCTGTTCTCCCGGAGTGATCAGCGGAATTCCCGGTGGATACAGATAAGCAAATTCTGCTGAAATTCTGCCGATGCTTTCTTCCAGCGGACATTTTTCTGTCGGTGCTTCCATGGCATCTGCCATAGACATCATCTGCGTCAGTACAAAATGCATGGATCTGGTGTCCAGTTTTTTATTTTCTTCTGCCGGTATTCCTGCTTTTATCAGGTCTGCCTGTTCCTGATCCAGTTCTTCGATTGCCTGACACAATCGCTCAAAACCTTCTTCACGGTCTCCTACTGATGCAATAGCGAGCACATAATTTTCGGACTCCATTTCCATCTGAATATGGTAGCGGTCAAGAAGGATATGATACAGGTCACTTCCTGACAGTAAAGAAGCTCTGGTAGAAAAGACCAGTTTGGAACGGTCATAATCGAAGACTCCATTCTTTCCTTTGACCGGATCTACCAGGCGGATATATTTGCACACGGAAAGTCTCTTTCTTGTCTGTTCCAGTATTCTGGTGAAATCACGGAACATCTGTTTTCCTTCTGCTGCCATCGTATCCATACAGGCATCGATACTTGCCATCAGAATATACGACGGGCTGCTGGTTTGATAGATTCCCATAAATCTGCGGATCAGCCTGCTGTCAACGCGGTCGCTACAGTTATGAAGTACGGCAGTCTGTGTCATGGCCGGCAGTGTCTTGTGAAAACTCTGGATCACGAGATCTGCCCCAAGTTCTGCTGCCGAAGCCGGAAAATAATTTGAAAAATGAAAATGTGCTCCATGTGCTTCATCTACGATCAGCGGCACTCCATATTTATGTGCGATCTCTGCAATCTCTTTTACATCTGAGACAACACCGTCATACGTAGGTGAAGTGATCAGTACCGCCTGTATCTCCGGATTCTCAGCCAGACATCTTTCCACTTTGTCCGGAAAAATTCCGCCGTTTATCCACCACTCACTGTCCATCTGTGGATAAATATAGGCAGGTTTCAAATTTCTAAGATAGATGGCATGATACACTGCTTTGTGGCAGTTTCTTGCAACAAGGATCTGTCCATTCCTCGGAACCGCCGCTGAGATTGCCGCAAGAAGTGCTGCGGTACTTCCATTAACACTGTAAAAGCTCTCTCTGGTCCCATACAGTTTCGCCACATTCTGTTGTGCCTCCAGAAGAAGGTCTTCCGGATGATGGAGATTATCAAAGCCTTCTATCTCAGTGATATCTCTTTCAAGAGGGAACTCCCCTCTGACAGATGCGGAATTTCTTTTGTGCCCCGGCATGTGAAACGGATAGTAATCAGCGCGGCTGTATTCTTCTAATTTTCTGTATAATCTCTCCATTAAAGATTCTCCATGTCTGTTATACCTTGAAGCGATAACCTACTCCCCATATAGTCTCTATATACTGAGGCTTCGCTGTATTGAATTCGATTTTTTCACGGATCTTCTTGATATGAACCGTGACAGTTGCAATATCTCCTACAGATTCCATATCCCAGATCTGGCGGAACAGTTCTGCTTTTGTAAATACGCGGTTCGGGTTCTCTGCCAGAAAAGTAAGGAGATCAAATTCCTTGGTCGTAAATGTTTTTTCTTCTCCGTTTACCCAGATACGTCTCGCAGTCTTGTCTATCTTGATGCCACGGATTTCAATAATATCATTCTTTACCACACTGGAACCTACCAGTCTGTTGTATCGCTCCATATGTGCTTTTACTCTGGCCACCAGTTCACTCGGACTGAATGGCTTGGTCATATAATCATCCGCGCCAAGACCGAGTCCACGGATCTTGTCAATATCATCTTTCTTTGCAGATACCATAATGATCGGGATATTTTTCTCCTGACGTACCTGACGGCATATATCAAACCCATCTACTTCTGGAAGCATCAGATCCAGGATAATCAGATCATAATCTTCATTGAGTGCTTTTTCAAGGCCCACATCTCCTCTGTTTGCTATCTCTACTTCAAATCCGGAAAGTTCCAGATAATCCTTCTCCAGATCTGCAATTGCTTCTTCATCTTCGATGATCAGTATTTTACTCATTTCATAGGTACCTCCTGATATTTTCTCAAAACAAAGTACATGATCGTTCCGATTCCTTCCCGACTGGTCGCCCACACTTTGCCACCGTGATCCTCCAGAATCTTACGAACGATAGAAAGACCGATTCCGCTTCCTCCCTTGGATGAATTACGTGAAACATCCGTCCTGTAGAAACGGTCAAAAATATACGGCAGATCTTTGGCCGCAATTCCCTTGCCATTATCCTCAATCTCAACCTGCACGAAATCTCCGACATCTTTTACTCTTATCTGTATAATGCCCTTCATTCCGTTCTGCTTATCCATATATTTGATGGCATTGCTGATGATATTATGAATCACTCTTCGTATCTGTTCGCCATCTGCAATTACAAGCACATCTTTATCTACATAATTTGCATAGCAGAGCTGGATACCTCTTGTTTCCAGCTCCAGTCCCACTTCTTCTGCGCAGTCAGAGAAATAATCTTCTACATTCAGCTTACTGAATGTATATGGGATACGGTTCGTATCAATTTTAGAATAGAACGTCAGCTCATTGATCAGATGATCCATCTCATTGGTCTTATTGTAAATCGTCCGGACATAGCGATCCATCTTCTCCGGTGTATCTGCCACACCATCCATGATTCCTTCTACATATCCCTTCACCGCTGTGATCGGAGTCTTGAGGTCATGGGAAATGTTGCTGATCAATTCTTTATTTTCTTTATCCATGGCGATTTTTTCTTCTGCTGATTCTTTCAGCCTGCGGCGCATCTCTTCAAAATCCCGGCAAAGCTCCGAAAACTCATCGGTTCCCTCGACATCCAGAACAAAATCCAGATTTCCTTCTTTGATATTCTGCGTTGCCTTTCGCAGTTTGACCAGCGGCGCCGCCACACTTCTGTATATCCACAGACCCACAGAAACGCCTGTGAAGATAAGAATGATAAAAGCAGTAAAAAAAAGATCCTTCGTCATGATCTGGATTCTTGCCTGACTGCTTCCCGTATCGGAAATTGTAATATCATAGGATGTCTCCTGCGCAGATTCACTATTGGCTGCATTCCTGTGCTGTGTCTCACTGATTCCAAACAGGGCAGCAGCAAATAAAAGAAGCGGTACCAATATTACCATCATGAATCCCACAATGATTCTGTTTTTCAGTTTCATGAAATTCCCTCGTTTCTGTAAAACTTATAATTGCTTCTTAAGCAAAAAATGAACGCACAATACCGAAGTTATTCTTCGCTATATATGCGTTCATTATATCATATCACTATATTCTTATCTCTAAATTTTCTATAAAATCCATGAAAAAACGGTAGTTTTGAAAACCGTTGTTTATTTTACAGATATTTCTTAAGATTTTCGACTTTGTCCAGTTTTTCCCATGGAAGATCTACATCTGTACGTCCGAAATGTCCGTAAGCAGCAGTCTGTTTGTAGATTGGTCTTCTCAGGTCAAGCATACGGATGATTCCTGCCGGACGAAGATCGAAGTTGTCACGAATGATCTCAACTAGTTTTGTATCGGAAAGTTTGCCTGTTCCGAATGTGTTCACATTGATGGAAGTAGGTTTTGCTACACCGATTGCATAAGAAAGCTGGATTTCACATTTGTCAGCCAGTCCTGCTGCAACAATATTCTTTGCAACATAACGTGCTGCATAAGCTGCGGAACGGTCAACTTTTGTGCAGTCTTTACCAGAGAAAGCACCGCCGCCGTGACGTCCTGCTCCACCGTAAGTATCAACGATGATCTTACGACCTGTAAGTCCACTGTCACCATGAGGTCCACCGATTACAAAACGTCCTGTAGGATTGATGAAATATTTTGTCTCATCATCAACCATATCAGCAGGGATGATTTCATCGAATACATATTTTTTGATATCTTCATGAATCTGTTCCTGTGTAACTTCCGGATCATGCTGTGTAGAACATACAACTGCATCGATACGGATCGGTTTTCCTTCTTCGTTATATTCAACAGTTACCTGTGTTTTTCCGTCTGGTCTTAAGTATGGCAGAGTTCCGTCTTTGCGTACTTTTGTCAGCTGGCGTGCAAGTTTGTGTGCCATGTTGATCGGATATGGCATATATTCTTCTGTTTCATTGGAAGCATATCCAAACATCATACCCTGGTCTCCGGCACCGATTGCATCGATCTCGTCTTCACCCATTTTTGCTTCCAGAGCTTTATCAACTCCCATTGCAATGTCTGTGGACTGCTCATCGATTGCTGTGATAACTGCACATGTTTCTGCATCAAAACCGTATTTTCCACGTGTATAGCCGATTTCTCTTACGGTATCTCTTACGATTTTCTGGATGTCAACATAAGCACTTGTTGTGATCTCACCCATTACAAGTACAAGACCTGTTGTTGTTGCTGTCTCGCATGCAACACGTCCCATCGGGTCTTCTTTCATGATTGCGTCAAGAATCGCATCAGAAATGGCATCGCACATTTTGTCCGGATGGCCTTCTGTTACTGATTCAGAAGTAAATAAAATTTTTTCTTTCTCCATTGTTAACCTCTTTCTGTAAATAACCAGTTAAATGTTCTACGGATTGTTCCGTTACTTTGTAACTTCCACAATCCTTCAATAACAAAATAAGACAGCCCCAACAACAGGACTGTCTTGAAATTTATTTCAATCCTCTTATTGTTCGATGTCTCGCTCAGGTTGGCACCTTCCTCATAAATAAAGGGGTTGCCGTGGCTTCATAGATCCTTTGTATCTCCACCACTCTGAATAAAAGGCCGTTTTATTTAGTTATTCTTAGTTGATATTGCAGTACATACAATATACTCATTTTATATAATTGTCAAGTATAAGAACTGACAATTTTTATCATCCTACGCGAAGACGGAATTTCTGGATTTCTTTCTCGCTGGAAACTTTCTCAATCTCAGCACCGAGACTTCTCAGTTTCTCTTCGAAATTCTCATATCCACGCTGGATATAAACGATATCATCAACAACAGTGATTCCGTCTGCTGCCAGACCTGCAATGACAAGTGCTGCTCCTGCACGGAGGTCCGGTGCACTTACTCTTGCGCCTGTCAGTTTCTTGACACCGTCGATGATTGCTGAATTACCTTCGACTTTAATGCATGCTCCCATTCTGGAAAGCTCGTCCGCATATTTAAAACGGTTTTCAAAAATACTCTCCGTAACAATACTGGTTCCTTCTGCAAGTGCCAGAGTTACTGCAATCTGCGGCTGCATATCTGTCGGATATCCCGGATAAGGAAGTGTCTTCACATGTGTGCGGTGAAGTCTCTTGCCTGCACGTACACGTACAGCATCATCAAATTCTTCAACCTCACAGCCGATTTCTTCCAGTTTGGCTGTAGTTGCTTCCAGATGTTTCGGGATAACATTCTTAACGGTAACATCACCACCGGTTGCTGCAGCTGCGAACATAAATGTTCCGGCTTCAATCTGATCCGGGATGATGGAATATTCAGTACGGTGAAGTTTCTCAACACCTTTGATACGGATAACATCTGTACCTGCACCTTTGATGTTGGCACCCATGCTGTTCAGGAAGTTCGCAACATCAACGACATGCGGCTCTCTTGCTGCATTCTCAATGATCGTACGTCCTGACGCCATAGATGCTGCCATCATGATATTGATCGTAGCTCCTACAGAAACTACATCTAAGAAGATATGACTTCCGTGAAGATTCTCTGTCTCAGCAACGATCGCACCGTGAAGAATATTCACAGATGCGCCAAGTGCACGAAATCCTTTGAGATGCTGGTCGATCGGACGGCTTCCGATGTTGCATCCGCCAGGAAGTGGTACTTCTGCATGCTTGTATTTACCAAGTAATGCACCCAGAAGATAATAGGATGCACGGATTTTTTTAATATATTCATAATCAACACTGATGTCGTTGATCGTAGAACCATTGATTTTTACTGTAGATCTGTTAATTCGCTCTACCTGTGCGCCAATACCGGCGATTGCTTCCAATAAAACATTAATGTCTCTTACATCAGGCAGGTTCTCGATAAGGATTGTTTCATCCGTCATAATTGCTGCAGAAAGAATTGCAAGTGCAGCATTTTTGGCGCCACCAATTTCTACTTCTCCCACTAACGGGTTGCCGCCTTTAATTACATACTGTTCCATAAAGCACCTCTATAATTATTTTCACTCCGTAAGCCGAAGCAAATATCAGAAATTTATTATCAGACTTTTAAACACTTTTAATACTTTGTTAAAAAGCTCAGTTTCGTATTATAACACAAATTTCACATTTGTAAATAAAAATTTCCTCTGTACGCTTCTGCTCCCCTGCTTTTCAATGGTTACTCTTACTTTTCTTTCAGTGTTTTCAAAAGAATCTCCAGACTTGCTTCCAGATCTTTCCCCTCTTCATCTATCACAATATCTGCGTACTTTTCGTACAATGGAGTTCTTTCTTCATACAGATCCGTAAGATTCTGTCCTTCTCTCAGCAAAACGCCTCTGCCCTTCAGATTTCCGAGTCGCTTTGAAAGAGCATTTAAAGACAATTTCAAATACACAACGGTTCCTATGGATTTCAGATGTTCCATGGCTTCTTCGCAGTAAACAACGCTTCCACCTGTTGCAATGACCGTATTCTCTGCCTCTATTGATGCATTGACACGATTCTCAACATCTTTAAATCCTTTATATCCTTCTTCTTCTATGATTTCGGACAGGCGTCTCTTTTCCTGTTTCTGAATCAGAAGATCGGAATCAAGGAACTGATAGCCCAATACCTTCGCCAGTACAACCCCTATTGTACTTTTTCCTGCTCCCGGCATTCCTATCAACGTTATATTATTCATAAAATTTCTTTTCTCCTGTCTCTTATGAATTGCTTAAAGAATATTTTACCATAAACAGCAGTATTCTGCAATCTCTTTTAAATCAAGGCTTGGCGGTCTTTTTCGTTTTTGGGGGAACAGCTTTTTTACGTTTTTTTACACTGTATCCAAAAGTTCCCAGCTTCTTTCCTGTGCCAAGATATTCTCCATGAGAATAGACCAACGGTCTGGCTCTGTTCAGGTCAAAACGATTATTTTCGTCCATATAGCGTTCGTCTGCATGAACTGCAACAACCTCTGCCAGAAACATATGATGTGAACCAAGCTCTCTGATTTCTTTTACTCTGCATTCGATCGACACCGGAGCCTCTTTTATCATCGGTGCTTTTACGATATCCGCCTTTTCTCTCGTAAGTCCGGTCTCTTTGAATTTATCTACATCACGTCCGGATCTGACTCCACAGTAATCCGTTGCTGCAGCAAGTTCTTCTGTTGTCAGATTGATCACGAATTCTCCGGTTTCTTTTATCATGTGATAGGAAAAACGCTCCGGTCTTACTGAAATATAAGCCATCGGAGGATTGGTACAGATGGTACCGGTCCATGCAACCGTTATAATATCATCCTGCCCTTTCCCATCTGTAACGCTCACCATAACTGCCGGGATCGGGTATATCATATTGCCTGGTTTCCATGTTTGTTTTGCCATTTGTTTTCCTCCGATTTATACGTAATCGCTGCCGATCATCTGTGCGGCCTCCATAAGTGGCGGAATCAGCTGTTTCTTACGTGATACGACACCTTTCAGATAAATCGTTCCATCCTTAGGTTCAATCTTAAATGCATTGACAGCCATTTCCTCACTTCCCTCGCCATAGAACAGAAGCTCTGTAGACTGCTCCATAATATCTGTCAGCATAAAGTATACTCTTGATACACCGTGACGTCCGCATTCGCTGACCATAAACGGAATCAGACGCTCTTTGATCTCGCGCAGTTCATCTGCATCCATGGAGCTGATCTGACCTACACCGAAGCAGATATCTCCCTCTGCAATAAACTTCTTGTAATCCTGATAGAAGATTTCCTCCGGAGATTTGTCTTTCAGATTGCTTCCTGCCTTAAACATTTCTCTTGCAAATTCTTCAATGGAAATGTCTGCAATAAGTGCAAGTGCACCTGCAGCCATTTTGTCCTGCAGTGTACAGGTCGGAGAACGGAACATCAGTGTATCAGAAATGATCGCAGCGCAGAGAAGTCCGGCGATTTTAGGCGGAATCTCCAGTTTCTGTTCTCCATACATCTGATACATGATCGTGCCTGTACAGCCAACCGGCTGATTGCGGAAACTGATCGGCTGCATTGTCTGCAGTGTGCCCAGTTTGTGATGATCAATGATCTCCATGATATCAGCCTTATCAATATTATCTACAGCCTGGTCTTTTTCATTATGATCTACCAGAACCACTTTTTTCCTGTGCATGTCCAGGAAATTACGTCTGGAAATCGTACCAATACATTTGCCTTTTTTGTTGATGACCGGGAATGCACGATGACGATGTTTGATCATTACTTCCTGAATATCATCTGTAAAATCTTCTGTGTTAAATGTAACCAGATTATCTGTTTTCATGATATATTTAACAGGAATACTCTGATTGATCAGACGTGAAATCGTAAAGGTATCATACGGAGAAGAAATAATGACTATATCTTTCTCATGTGCCAGTTTCAGTACCTTTTCGGTAACTTCAATCCCCATTCCAACGATGATACAGCTTACATTCTGCTCAATCGCCTGCAGATGGTCTTCTTCACGATTACCCATGATGACCATATCATTTTCTTCTACATATTCTTTCATCTTATCCGGATTGGCAGTTGCTACCATAATCTTTCCCTGGATAAAATATCCATGTGCGTTACCTTCGATCACTTTTCCTCCGATTGTCTCAGCGATTCGCTGATACTGCGTTCTCGCTCTGGAAAGAAGATAGCTGTCTGTTGTATCCATATATGTTTTTGCAATATCACCAATTGTAATCAGGCCTTCCAATGTGCCGTCTTTTTCACGAATCGGCAGAGAAACGATGCTGTTTTCCTGCATCAGATCCCATGCATTTTTCAGTGACATGCTCTTATTTGCTTCCGGACTCAGGCGGATATCCATATCCTTTACCTGTGTTCCTATATTGCTTAAGTATCCTGGTGGATGTACTCCAAAACGATTCAGTACATATTCTGTTTCTTCATTGATCTGTCCTGCACGTTTTGGAATATATCTGCTTTCCTGCGTAGTTCTGTTTTTGATATCACAATAGGCGATTGCAGAACAGATGGAATCTGTATCCGGATTTTTGTGTCCGATAACAAAAATTTTTTCCTGATTTTTCATAAAAATAAAATCCTCTTATTAATTAATCTAATTTAATGTTTGCAAAAAGTGATCCCAGAGAAGTCGTTGCCTGCTCTCCTGCATCCGGCACTTCGTAAACCTCTTCTTCGATTTCCTTTGCCATCATATCTGTTGCTTCTTTGATGCTAAGACTGAGTTTGCCATCTTTGATCGCAGTAACTTTGACCTTTACCGTATCTCCCACTGCCAGAACCTCTGATGGTTTCTTGATCCTTTTTTCACAGATCTGTGAAATGTGAACCAGGCCGGAAAGTCCATTTCCAAGATTTACAAATGCCCCATATGGCTGAAGACTCTCTACAGTTCCTTCTGTTACAAGACCAATCTCCAGGTTTGAAACTTTATTTTTTCTTTCTTCTTCCGCTTTTGCTCTGAGAATTTCTTTGGCAGAAAGAATCAGTTTCTTACTTTCTTTGTCTACATCCAGCACCTGTACCTGAATCGGTTTATTCAGATATTCTTCTGTGTCCTCCACATAATTCAGTGCAAGTTTGGATGCTGGAATAAATCCCCTTACACCTTCCACATACGCAATAACACCGGCATTTGTGATTCCTTTTACTACAACATCCAGCACTTCACCGGATTCTTTCAGTTCTTTTAATTTATCCCATGCCAGCACATCTACTGCCTCAACTCTGGAAAGAAGAATATTTCCCTGTCCATCGTCTTTTCTTACAACTGTTGCAGAGACTTCATCTCCTTCATGTACTTCATCCTTCAGGCTGAATCCCGGTTCTCTGCTGTAGTTTTCTGCCGGAATCACGCCCTCTGCATAATATTTCAGATCAAGGATTACTTCTTTTTCATCTACACTGATTACAGTCCCTGTAAGAATATCGCCTTCTTCTATTGTTTTCATAGACTCTTCCAGTTCTTTTTCATAATCTTTCATTGATTCAGCCATGATTTTCCGTTCTCCTTTACTTATACTTGTTATTCTTTATTTATTATCTGTATTATAGCATGCCACATGTTTTCGCAATGCATTTCCTTCAATACATTCTTTTGTATCCTGATATCAATTATATTATAACCTGTAAAATAAAAAAAGCCCCCAAAATAGGGGCTTATAAACGAGGAGTGCCCCGGCAGTGGTTTACCGGGGCGATTATTATGAAAAAATTTATGTGTAATGAAGAACATTACAACGTCTGTTTTGTGTAGCTCTTTCGAACTATCCTTATAGTATCAGTTATTTATGAACATAGTATGAACAAGTCATGAACCTTTCGTGTATTTGCACAATTTTTTCGTTTTTCACCCTCGTTTTTTATAAAAATGTAACATATGGTTTTTTTATGTTTTTTTACTTGTTGTGTATTTTATACATTGTCATATAACAGAACTCTTCTTAGTTCAGAAATCCTTTTACAAGCTCAACAAGTTTGCCAAGAATTCCCTTCACATCTTCTTTCGTAATTCCAAGGCTTTCCAGTTTGTCATACACTTTGTTTACCTGAGATCTCAGTTCATTCTCATCCAGATCCATGTTTTTGAATTTATTGTACAGCTGAATTAATGTGGATTTGTCAGAATCAGAAAGAGTTACCCCTAATTCTCCAGCTGCAACATCCAGTGCACTGCTAATCTGATCATCTGTTACATTTACTGTTCCCAGAGTTTCTTTGGCAGAGATAATAAGATCTACCACTTTATCCGGATCTGATAACAGGTCATCTACTCCACTCTGCTCCAGAAGTTCTACTGCCTGATCTACAGCAGCATCTGTTGTCTGATCTGCATAAACCATGGCAGGTGCAGTACATGTAAGAGCTCCTGCAAGAATAAATGCACTTAATTTGTTTATTTTCATCATTTTAATTACCTCCTGAATAAATACAATTACAGTTTTTATCAATGATACGAACTGCATTATAACACACTCTGAAAAAAAAGCTGTAAAATATTCTTAATTCATAGAACTTTCGACAATCGTTCACTTTTTTTTCATAAGTTAAACATGATTCCATCACAATTTCTGGATATACTAAGACCATAAAAATAATACAGCCAACATTATTTTTATAAAATTTTCTTTTTCATATGTTGATTGCCGAAAAGCAATCAACTCTCCTTCCTTTTAAATTTAATAAATATTACTATAAAAGGCATCCGACCAGCCACCGGATGCCTTTTATAGTTGTTATTTTTATTATTTCATATCTACAAAAATATCTGCCAGTGCAGCAAACTGTTCCAGGGTAAGAGCCTCACCTCGGATATTCAGTGGAAGTCCACATTCCGTGATTGCCTGCTCAACCTGTTCTTTGGTAAACTGCAGCTCCTGTGAATTTTTTAATCCGTTTGCCAGTGTCTTTCTTCTCTGGTTAAAAGAAGCGCGGATAATACGGAACATCAGCTTTTCATCCTTTGCCTGTACCGGCGGATTCTGATGTCTGGTCAGCCGGATCACTGCACTGCCAACCTTCGGTCTCGGCATAAAACAGTTCGGCGGAACATTTGCCACGATCTCCGGTTTTGCATAATACTGTACTGCCAGTGATAAAGCGCCATAATCCTTGGATCCGGGACCTGTCTGCATTCTGTCTGCAACTTCTTTCTGAACCATTACCGTAATGGAATCTACAGGCACATGACTTTCAAACAGTCCCATGATGATCGGTGTTGTTATATAATACGGCAGATTTGCCACAACTTTGATCGGACATCCCCGATTCTTTTCATCTGCGATCTTCCGGATATCTGTCTTCAGGATATCACCATGTATCACAGATACATTATCCCACTCTTTCAGCGTATCCTGAAGAATCGGGATCAAAGCGTCATCAATCTCAACTGCAGTAACCTCTCTGGCCGCATCTGCCAGATACTGAGTCATCGTTCCGATTCCTGGTCCGATTTCCAGTACAAAATCATCTTTTGTAATTTCAGATGCCTCAATGATCCTGTCCAGAACACGGGTATCGATCAGAAAATTCTGACCAAACCTTTTCTGGAACACAAATCCGTACTTTTGAAGAACTTCAATGGTATATTTCGGGTTTCCAAGATAAGGTCTGGTCATAATTTCCTCCTGTTGCTTATGCTCATTTTAATTTTTCAGCTGAAATCTTTCTCGTAAAGTACCATGTATCCGTCAGGATTGACTTTCTTCTTGCCTATCAGCTTGCGAAGTCCGCCTTTGGATTTTGCAATGGCATTATCAATGATTTCTTTGACAGCGCCTACATTCATCGGCTGATCTTCTTTTTGGCTTGTACTGATCAGATTATACAGTGCAAGCATACCCATCTGATCAATAGTATATCCATTTTCTCTTGTGTACACTTTTGCAAAGTTAACAAGCTCATCATTGGTAAATACCGGAATATTGATCATAGATGTAAATTTGGATGTAAATTTCGGGAATCTCGCAATCAGTTTACGCATACCGATCTTTTCATCTTCGATGATAACGATCAGACCGTCTGTACGGAATTCCATTGCTTTATTCAGCTGATTTACTGTTTCTTTGGTAAGCTGATTTGCGTTTTCGATAACCAGGAATCCTCCTGCCATCTTGCTGACGATCTCTGCAATATTCTTGCCATTGATCTGATCTGCAAATACATAGGCAACTTTGGATGCATCCAGATTCAGCTCTTTGCAGATTGCAGGAATCAGACTTGAGATCAGGCGGGTTTTTCCGGTTTCACGACCACCCATAACAATCACGTTACCTGTTCTGGATGTTTTATCTGCAGCACCCATCTGTACATCACAAAGCGTATCAAGGATCTGTTCTTTCAGTCCAGGTACTTTTACAAAGTATGTAAAGAGCTTCTCTTCATCCTCTGTAAGTACTTTTTCCCTCGGAATGATATCTTCTGCATTTTTCTTAGGCTGCATAGAATCGATCAGCTGTTCCATTTCTTCTTCTTCTGAAACCGGTTTTTTTGCTTTTTTCGCAGGTTTTGATTTCTTAACTTCTCTGACAGGAATCTCCATTGTCTCTGCATTATCAATATCATTGAGGAAATCCATTCCTTTCAGCAGATCATCCTCATCTTCATAACCGTCTTCTTCTCCGAAATCTTCATCATCTTCCATCAGAGAATCAAATTCATCTGTTTCCGGTTCTTCCTGATCATTCTCATCGGATTCCGTTTCATCCTGTTCCGGCTCGGCTGCTTTTCCTGCCGGACCATTCATAAATTCATCCTCTGCACTCTGAAGATCTTCTTCGGACATATATTCTTCATCGTCCTCCGGAACAGTTTCCTGAACCTCTTCAGCTGGTTTCTTTGCCGGAATCGGTCCTTTCGGAATTTCAATTCCCTGGGCAGACGCAGCTGCAAGGATCGTATCTTCAAGATTAAATTCAAAATCATCTGAAGATGCATTTTCTGCACCTGGCAGGCAAATATCCGGTGCTTTTGGAATTTCTATTTCTTCAGTATTATCCAAATTCATATTCTTCATGGATTCCGGAATTTCAAGCTCCGGCATTTTCATTTCAACCGGCTGTTCTTCCTGTTTTTCTGTATTCTCAGCCGCTTTATCTTCCTTCTCAGCTTCAACATTTTCAGCAGGCTCAGCTGCTTCCAGAGTATCCTCTGATTCCAGTATCTCCGTATTTTCTCCGGCAGTCGGTTCTTCCGGACCGCTCTTGATTTCCTCTTCGGTAACCTGCTCGATCATTTCTTCCATATTGCTGAAAACAGACTGTCCTGGATTCTTAGGCGGATGGATCATTGCATCTTCCGGCTCAAGTTCCGGAACATTCACATCAGTCTCATCAGAAGAAATGTCTTTGATAAGTTCCTCCTGGACTTCTTCCGGAGCTTCCTGTTCTTCTTTCATGAAATCTTCTTCAGTTTCTTTCTTTTTGTTTCCACTGAAGATATCTCTGATACCTTTCGAAATTTTTTCCTGAAGACTTTCTGCACTGTTGACATCTCTCTCATCGATTGCTACGCTCTCGATCACAGGTCCGTCCTCTTCTGCAGTTTTCACTTCCTGCGCAGGCTTTTCTTCATTGATAGAATCCGCATCTTCTACCGGTGTAAGTTTTGGAATAAACTGACTGTCATATTTTTCTTTTTCTTCTCCCGTCAGCATTCCCATTCTGTTCTTGAGATCCAGTGCCTTCATAACGTATTTTCCGTCACTGAACCAGAGAACCATTTCATCACAAAGACTCAGACACTTCTGAGTATCTCCATTCTGATAATACAGTTTTGCCAGTTCATAAGACCAGCGCTCTGTAAATTCTTTCTCTTTGTATTCTTCCAGGATTCTGATCTGTTCATCCAGAGAAACCTGTTTTTCCTTGCAGATTTTGTACTTGAGGATATATCTGGTGTTATCATTTGGTGCAACCTCCAGAAATTCCTCATAAAATTCTTCTGCTTCGCTGATATCCTTCATCTTGAGGGATACTTCAATTAAACGATATAAAATATTTTTGCCAATCGGTGCTCTGTGATAAGCCAGAAGGAAGATTTCCTTACTGTCTTCGTATCTTTTATTTGCTGCATAGATTTCTCCAACAACACATAAGGTACGAACATTCTTAACACGACGCCAGTCAATACTGTCTACCACTTCCATGGCATCCTTGTAATTTTTCTTTTCTACAAGACGATTTATTTCTTCGAGTTTGATCCGAAATTCCTCTTTATCCAATGCATTCACCAACTTTCCAATATTAAAAACAGTGTAACATATGCCATAATGCTTGTCAAAATATGATAACCACAAAAATGCTTTAATTTACAGGGTTAAACACTTCTCCTTTTACCACTTTGAAAACTTTGTTGATATGAAACTGGTGGCTCACAAAATCATCCAGTCCCGTACAAGTGATCAGTGTCTGTATATCATGAATGCTGTCCAGCAGATATGTCTGTCTGTTGCTGTCCAACTCTGAAAGTACATCATCCAGAAGAAGTATCGGCGTATCTTTGATTTTTTCTTTTACCAGATAGATTTCTGAAAGTTTCAAAGACAGGGCCGCTGTTCTCTGCTGTCCCTGTGAACCAAATTTCCGGATATCGATTCCGTTTACCATGAAACACAGATCATCTCTGTGTGGACCGGCAGACGTCATTTTCATCCGCATATCACGTTCTCTGTTTTTTTTCAAAGTTTCTTCAAAGCATTCTGACTCTGTACTCGGTTCATAAATGACCTCAAGATGTTCTTCTCCACCCGTCAGATTACGATGGATATCCTGAATCACATCATTCAGGTCTCTGACAAAATCCCGCCTTTTTTCAATGATCTTTTTTCCGTACTGCAACATCTGAATATCCCAGATTTCCAGTGTTTCCCGTAAAGAAGGGTTCTGGTAAAGATCTTTCAGAAGACGGTTTCTCTGATTTACGATATGATTATATCCTGCCAGATCCGTCAGATATATCTGGTCAAGCTGGCATAATTCCAGATCCATAAATCTTCTTCTCTCACCAGGTCCGTTTTTGATGATATTCAGATCCTCCGGTGAGAAAAAAACAAGATTTACGATTCCAAATAATTCCCTGGCTTTTTTAATCGGTAATCCATTGATTGCCACGCCTTTTGCCTTATTTTTACGAAGATGCATATCGATCTTATAAGAAAGCTCATCCTTTTTTACCATCATTCGAATATGAGATTCTTCCTCTCCAAAACGAATGATTTCTTTGTCTTTACTTCCTTTATGTGATTTCGTTGTCCCACAAATATACACAGATTCCAGAATATTGGTTTTACCCTGTGCATTATCTCCGTAAAAAATATTGGTTCCTTTATCAAAATCCAGCTGCAGATCCTGATAATTTCTGAAATTCTTAAGTTCTATCGATTCTATATACATAATTATCTGATGACTTTGATTTCCTGATCTTCAAAAGTGATCACATCACCTTCATAAACCTTACGGCCTCTTCGCTGGTCAACTTCACCATTTACCTGAACAAGACCATCCTGAATCGCATACTTTGCTTCCACTCCGTCTTCTACGACTCCGGCAAGTTTCAAAGCCTGTCCGAGTTTTATAAATTCATCTCTGATTTTGATTTCCAAATCATTCACCTCTTATCTGGACTGATTCTATTTTTATCTATTCTGATTCTGACTGATATTTACCGGCAGGATCAGGTATGTGTAGTTTTCTTCATCATCTCTGATAAAACATGGTGCTTTCGGGTTCATCAGATACATATGAATTACTTCATCATCAATAACTTTCAAAGCATCGATCAGGAATTTCGGGTTGAATCCGATGAGAATATCTTTACCATCTTTTTCAATATCAATCTCTTCATTCATGGAACCCATAGCAGAATCGATTTTCAGTTCCATGCTGTTATCTTTGATCTCGATTACGATTGGTTTTTTGTCGCCTTCTCGTACCAGAAGTGTTGCTCGGTCAATACAGTCAAGGAATTCTTTTTTGTTTACGCTGACTTTTGTATCGTAATCACTGGAAAGCATCTGATCAATGCGGAAATATTCTCCTTCGATCAGTCTGGAAACAACCATCGTCTGATCAAATTCAAACAGAATATGATTTTTTGTAAAATAGATACTTACCTGATCGTCAATTTCACCGGACAGAATCTTGCTGATCTCACTTAATGTTTTTCCCGGAACAACGATCTTGCGATCTGAATAATCTTTTTTCAGAGGCATCTTACGGATAGAGATACGATGACCATCCAGAGAAACAATTTTTAGACAATTGTCTTTAATTTCAAATAATTCCCCAGTCATCAAACGATTATTTTCATTAACTGCAATAGAAAAGATTGTCTGACGAATCATTTCTTTCAAAGTAAACTGAGAAAGAGTCAGTGATTCATCTTTTTCAATCACCGGAAGATATGCAAAATCTTCGCCTGCTTTGCCCGGAATTGTAAATTTGGCTTTTTCACAGGTGATCGTAGCTACGAAATTGCTGTCTGTGGTAATGGTTACATCATTATCCGGAAGTCTTCGAATGATTTCATAGAAGATTTTTGCATCAAGAGCAACCATACCTTTTTCTTCAATATGACCATCAACGATTGTTTCAATACCAAGTTCCATGTCATTGGTAGTAAATTTGATTTGATTTGTTGTTGCATCCATAAGAATACATTCAAGAATTGGCATTGTTGTTTTGGATGGTACAGCTTTCAAAGATATATTTACGCTTTTTAAAAGATTACTTTTGGAACAGATGATTTTCATGATGTGTATAACTCCCTTCCTGTTTCAGAATTGGCTTTATAAATAAAAATATATAAAGAAATCCGCCGTAGTCGCCTTAGGGGGGTGTGAATATGTGAAAAAGTCTTTCAAACCTTGAAAAACGGGGATTTCTTTACTGTATAACTCCGTGTATAAACGACTTTCAAAGTTAAAATTGTGTGTGGAAAAGTCTCTTAACCTTGTGGATTAATTTTTTTCCTTAACGTATCAATGGAGTTTTTGAGGTTATCATTTGTCTTTAATTCGTTCTCAATCTTCTCTATCCCGTGCATAACTGTGGTATGGTCACGGTCTCCCAGATTTTTGCCGATTGTTTTGAGCGAAGTATCTATAATATCACGGCACAGATACATTGCAATCTGTCGTGGCATAACGATTTTGGAGCTTCGTTTATTGCCGCAGAGATCTGCAACTGTTACGTGATAATGCTCAGCAACTACAGAAATAATGTAATCTGGAGTGATCACCTTCTGTTCATCCGGTGAAATAATGTCTTTTAATGCCTGTTCGGCAAGTTCCAGGGTTACTTCTTTCTTTTCCAGTTTGGAGCTGGCCATGACTTTGTTGAAAGCACCTTCCAGTTCTCGGATATTGGATTTGATATTTGTTGCGATATATTTGATGACTTCTTCGCTGATATTATAGCCTTCCAGTTCTTCTTTTTTATGAAGAATAGCCATTCGTGTCTCATAATCCGGAAGGGTGATATCTGCGATCAACCCCCATTCGAATCTGGAACGGAAACGTTCTTCCAGGATTTCCATATCTTTTGGCGGTTTATCAGAAGATATGATGATCTGTTTTTTCGCACTGTGCAAACTGTTAAAAGTATGGAAAAATTCTTCCTGTGTAGATTCCTTTCCTATAATAAACTGAATATCATCGACAAGAAGAACATCGATGTTTCTGTATTTTTCACGGAATTTGGACATTGCTGAGTTGTTTCCGTTTCGGATCGTTTCAATCAGTTCATTGGTAAATTCTTCACTGGTAACATACAAAACTTTGCTGTTTTCATCGTGCTCAATAATATAATGAGCGATGGAATGCATAAGATGGGTTTTACCGAGGCCGGCACCTCCATAGATAAACAGCGGGTTGTATGTATCTCCCGGAGATTCAGCAACTGCAAGGGCTGCGGCCTGTGCAAATTTATTATTGTTACCGACGATAAAGGTATCAAAAATATATTTGGGATTGAGGTGAGCTTCTTCACAGCGACGGTCAATATCGGTAAGACCTGTTTCTGCTGCAGCATTAGTATAAGAAGAAACTTCTTTTTTGGGTGCCTCATCAGGAGATATGAATTTGACTTCGCATTCATCCATGCCGGTTATTTCGCAAATAGTAACCTGAAGGAGAAGCTTATACTTCTTATTAAGAAGGTTTATTAAAACAACCTGTTCTGAAGGAACAAGAATCGTAATCACATTATCCTTGACATCATAGACTTTTAGTGGCTTCAGCCAGGTATTAAAGGCAACATCGCCTACATCGTAATCTGCTTTAACGGTTTGCAGAATTTTATCCCAATTTTCAATCACTTTATCCATGTTTCTATCTCCTGGTTTTTTGAAAGTTTATTGTATAAGTCAAAAGACATAAATATCCTTTTATATATTATAATAAATTCGCGTGATTAGCAACGGTTAATTGGGGGTATAAAGGGGGAAAATTCACAGGTTATGGGGATAGTTTTCCACTTTGTCCACATGTGTATAACCATGAAATGGTGGATAAAATGCCATAAGTTTACATAACATAGGAAATAGTGGAAAAATGACTATGGGGATTGTGTATAAGTGTATCCACACTGAAAAAGATGTAAAATAAAGGCTTTTTTCAGGATACTGTGTAAAAAACAGTCGAAAAGTGGGGATAAAAACGCAGGAAAAATTAGAGTTATCCACAAGTTATCCACAAAAAGTGGATAACTTTACGTTAACCATAACTTTCCACATAGATGTGTGGGTTAATCCACAATTGGCTGAAATGCTGATATTTCTTGAGATTTTTAATATTTTGGCTTGACGAACAGGGTCATTATGAATATAATTGAAATGATGTTCTAGGAAAATATTACGAATACGCTATAATAGATAAAGGAGGTGCTTTACCTATGAAAATGACATTTCAGCCAAAGAAAAGATCCAGAGCTAAAGTTCATGGATTCAGAGCTCGTATGAGCACAAAGGGTGGCCGTAAAGTATTAGCTGCCAGAAGATTAAAAGGAAGAAAACAGTTATCAGCCTAAAGATATAAGACCGCAGTTGATGTGGTCTTTTCTTCTATAATGAAAAAAGGAGGATTCGATGAAATATTCAGAGTCCTTAAAGAAAAACAGAGATTTTCAACAGGTTTACAAGCGTGGAACATCAAAAGCAAATCGGTATCTGGTGATGTACGTGCTGCCTAATCAGCACATGATGAATCGTCTGGGAATATCAGTAAGTAAAAAAGTAGGGAATAGTGTGGTTCGCCACAGACTCACCAGGTTGATCAGAGAAAGCTATCGTTTAAATGAAGAAAAATTTGACAGAAATCTTGATATTGTAGTGATCGCCCGTAATTCTGCAAAGGACAGAAGTTATCAGGAGATTGAGAGTGCCTTTATGAATCTGGCACAGAAGCATGCAATTGCAGGAGGAACGGATGAAGAAACTTCTTATTAAAATGATACGACTCTATCAAAAATATATTTCACCGATGAAGAGAACGAAGTGTCCTTATATTCCCACATGTTCTCAATATGGTTTGGAAGCAATCGAAAAATATGGTGCGCTTAAGGGAGGATTACTTGCAGTATGGAGAATATTACGCTGTAATCCTTTTTCTCATGGAGGATATGATCCCGTACCATAAGGTGGATGAGGTGGTTTCAGGTAACTGCTTCATAAGATTATCCAGGAGGAACTAGAAAATTGGAAAGTATGATTTTGGCTACTAAGAGTGGTACCCCGATCATTGGTCAGATTGCAGTTGTAATGGGATGGATCATGAATGCAATCTACAAAGTACTGGATATGGTCGGAATCCAGAACCTTGGTCTTTGTATTATCATTTTCAGTATTCTGATCTATCTTTGTATGACTCCTCTGCAGATCAAACAGCAGAAGTTTTCTAAACTGAGTGCGATCATGCAGCCTGAGATTCAGAAAATTCAGAAGAAATATCAGGGTAAAAAAGATCAGGATTCTATGATGAAGATGCAGGAAGAAACACAGGCAGTATATCAGAAATATGGTGTATCTGCGACAGGAAGCTGTGTACAGCTTGCTATCCAGCTGCCGATTCTGTATGCTCTGTATCAGGTAATCCAGAACATTCCTGCATATGTTGGCAGTGTTTACAATGTATTCAATGGTGTCTGCACAAAGATCCTTGCAGTAGATGGATTTACAGATATCATCAATAATTTTATTGCAGATAACAAAATGACACGAGTAAGACAGGTTACAGATAATGCAGATTCTATCGTAGATTTCCTGTATGCTCTGTCTCCATCACAGTGGAAATCCTTACAGGATATCAGCCAGTTTTCTGGATTTTCAGATCAGATCAGCAAGACTGCTTCTGAAATTCAGAAGATGCAGACATTTGGTGTTCTGAACATTGCTGATCAGCCACTGAGTTATATCAAAACAGGATCACTGATCCTTATTATTGCAGCTCTTGCAATTCCGCTTCTTTCATGGGCTACACAGATGCTGAATCTGAAGCTTATGCCACAGGCAGCGACGCAGAATGGCAATGATGATAACAATGCCATGGCAAGTTCCATGAAGACGATGAACACAGTAATGCCTCTTATGTCCGCATTCTTCTGTTTTACCTTCCCGGTAGGTCTTGGTATTTACTGGATCGCCAGTGCGGTAGTAAGAAGTATTCAGCAGCTGCTTATCAACCGCCATCTGAATAAGATGAATATCGATGACCTCGTAAATGAAAATATGAGAAAAATGGAAGCCAAGAGAGCAAAAGAAGGACTTCCGCCTCAGAAGATCACAAACCAGGCTCATCAGAGTGCCAAAAATATCAATAAAGTAGAAAAAGGCATGAGCGGTACTGATGAAGCAAATCGTGCAAAAAAAGTAGAAGAAGCTTACAAGAATGCATCTCATGCAAAAGCCGGAAGTATCACAGCCAAGGCAAATCTTGTAAGAGATTTCGAAGAACGTAATAAGAAGAAATAAGGAAAGGAAGGTCGGGTTTTTACTATGGATGAATATATGCAGTTTTCAGCCAAAACAAAGAACGAGGCAATTACAAAGGCATGTATTGAACTGGGTGTATCCAGTGATCAGCTTGATATTCAGGTAGTCAGCGAAGGAAGTTCCGGATTTTTTGGAATCGGAAGTAAACCGGCAATTATCAAAGCTCGTAAAGTAGATGATAATTCTGAAGAAAAAGAAATCGAAAAAATCGTTGATTCTGTTAAAATTAATGCTTTTAAAGAAGATACCGTAAAAGAAACACAGAAATCTGCACCGAAATCCGTTTCCAGACAGAACGATGTGAAACCGGAGACTAAGACAGAAACCGCAAAAGCATCAAAAGAAGAAAAACAGCCGAGACCTGCAAAAGAAAAACCTGCAAAAGAGAAACCGGTAAAAGAACAGAAAGAAAGACCGGCGAAAGAAAAACAGGTAAAAGCATCAAAACCGATCGAAATCATTACAGATCCGGAAGAAATCAAAGATATTGAAGAGAGAGCACTTGTATTCCTTCGCGATGTATTTGGTTCCATGGATCTTGGAGAAGTTCAGATCACTTCAAAATACAATACAACAGACGGTTGTCTGGAAGTTGATTTTGAAGGAGAAGATATGGGCATCCTTATCGGTAAGAGAGGACAGACACTGGATTCTCTCCAGTATCTGACAAGCCTTGTTGTAAATAAAGGCAAATCCGATTATATCCGTGTCAAACTTGATACAGAGGATTACAGAAGACGTCGTAAAGAGACTCTGGAAAACCTTGCAAGAGGAATTGCCTACAAGGTGAAAAAGACCAGAAAACCTGTTGTACTTGAGCCGATGAATCCATATGAAAGAAGAATCATCCACTCTGCACTGCAGGGAAATAAATTTGTTGAAACAGTCAGTGAAGGTGAGGAACCTTACCGTCATGTAGTTGTTAAATTAAAAAGATATTAATATATGAATCTAAAAAAGATGTTATTCTAGGTGAAAGCGTGAATAACACGTCTTGACGTGTGTGCTTACCTGGGGTAACATCTTTTTTGTAAAGTTCTGAAAGCAATCGATTTTGTAAAAATAAATATTAAAATATCTGTGTTAACAGATATTACCATGGAGGAAATATGGACGCAACAATTGCAGCAATCTCTACAGCAATGAGTGCTTCAGGTATTGGTATTGTCCGTATCAGTGGCGAAAATGCTATGGATGTGATCGCGAAGATCTATCGTTCCAAAAACGGAAAAAAAGATATTCGTACAGTCGTCAGCCATACCATTCATTATGGATTTATCTATGATGGAGAAGAAGTTGTAGATGAAGTACTGGTTATGATCATGAGAGGACCTCACACATATACGGGTGAGGACACCGTAGAAATAGATTGTCATGGCGGTGTATATGCCATGAAACGCGTTCTGGAAACCGTTCTAAAAAATGGTGCGGTGATCGCAGAACCGGGAGAGTTTACAAAAAGAGCATTTCTGAACGGAAGGCTGGACCTGTCTCAGGCAGAGGCAGTTATGGATGTCATTCAGGCAAAGAATTCCATGGCACTCAAAAGTTCTGTCGAACAGTTAAAGGGTTCTGTACAGCGGGCTGTTAAAGAAATTCGTGCAAGACTGCTTCACCAGATTGCATATATAGAAACGGCACTGGATGATCCGGAACATTTTGACCTCACAGACTATCCACAGGAACTGCAGAAAATTGTGGAAAAAGAGAGTGAAAATATCAGTGAACTGTTGAAAACAGCGGACGATGGAAGAATGATACAGGAAGGAATCAAGACGGTTATCCTTGGAAAACCAAATGCAGGAAAGTCATCTCTTCTGAATTTTCTGGTTGGAGAAGACCGGGCAATCGTTACAGAAATTGCCGGAACGACAAGAGATATTCTGGAGGAATATATTTCTCTGAACGGGATCACGCTTCGCGTGATCGATACCGCTGGAATCCGTGAAACGGAAGATGTTGTCGAAAAGATTGGAGTCGGTAAGGCAAAACAAATGGCGGAAAACGCAGATCTGATCCTTTATGTTGTGGATTCTTCACTGCCGCTGGATGATAATGACCGCGAGATCATGGAATTACTTTCCGGACGGAAGAGTATCGTAATTTACAATAAAACAGATCTTGAGGCGGCTGTTGATATTGAAGAATTAAAGGAAAAAACAGGAAGCCCGGTCATTCCGGTATCTGTTGTGGAAGAAACCGGAATCAGTCAGCTGGAGGATGAGATTAAGAGGATGTTTTTCCATGGAGAGCTTTCCTTTAACGATGAGGTATATATTACAAATGCCCGTCATAAGGCCGCACTTGAAGAATCAAAGGAAAGCCTGAAGCTTGTAATGGACAGTATTGCTATGGGAATGTCCGAGGACTTCTTTTCCATTGACCTGATGAATGCGTACGAGAGTCTTGGACGCATCGTGGGTGAATCTGTGGGAGAAGACCTTGTAAACGAGATTTTCAGCAAATTCTGCGTTGGTAAATAAGAAGGGAAGATAAATAATGGAGACAAAAACACTGGAAAAAACCTGTGATATTGTTGTAGTAGGAGCGGGACATGCAGGCTGTGAAGCATCACTTGCCTGTGCACGTCTGGGGCTGGATACAGTAATGTTTACGGTAAGCGTAGACAGTATTGCCTTAATGCCATGTAACCCGAATGTCGGCGGCAGCTCCAAGGGACATCTGGTAAAAGAACTGGATGCGCTTGGCGGAGAGATGGGAAAAAATATCGATAAAACTTTTATTCAGTCAAAGATGCTGAACAGTTCCAAGGGACCGGCAGTTCATTCACTGCGAGCACAGGCAGACAAACAGGCCTACAGCACAGAGATGAGAAAGACTCTGGAAAATCAGGAAAATCTGACCATTAAACAGGGAGAAGTCACAAAGCTTCTCGTGGAAGAAGGCAAAATTACAGGAGTGCAGCTTTATTCAGGTGCAGTTTATCACTGCCAGGCAGTTGTACTCTGCACTGGAACGTACCTGAAAGCAAGATGTATCTACGGTGATGTCAGCAATTATACCGGACCAAATGGACTGCAGGCGGCCAATTATCTGACAGATTCACTCAAAGAGCTTGGAATCGAGATGTTCCGCTTCAAGACAGGAACACCGGCACGAATTGCCGGAAATACGATCGATTATTCCAAAATGGAAGAGCAGTTTGGCGATGAAAGAGTAGTTCCATTCTCATTTTCAACGGATCCGGAGTCTGTACAGATCCAGCAGAAGTCCTGCTGGCTGACTTATACAAACGAAAAAACGCATGAGATCATTCGTAATAATCTGGACCGTTCGCCATTGTATTCCGGTATGATTGAAGGTACCGGACCGAGATACTGTCCATCTATCGAGGACAAGGTCGTTCGTTTTGCGGATAAAAAACGTCATCAGGTATTTATTGAACCAGAAGGACTTTATACGAATGAAATGTATATTGGAGGTATGTCCAGTTCTCTTCCGGAAGATGTACAGGATGAAATGTACCATTCTGTTCCGGGACTGGAACATGCAAAGATTGTTAAGAACGCCTATGCAATTGAGTATGACTGCATCAATCCACGGCAGCTGTATCCGACGCTGGAATTCAAAAAGATCAAAGGCCTGTTCAGTGGCGGACAGTTTAACGGAAGCTCCGGATATGAAGAAGCAGCAGCACAGGGGCTGATTGCCGGAATCAATGCAGCCATGGAGGTAAAAGGCCGGGAACAGCTGGTTCTGGACCGTTCCGAAGCTTATATTGGAGTACTGATCGATGACCTGGTTACAAAAGAAAACCATGAACCGTATCGAATGATGACAAGCCGTGCAGAATATCGCCTTCTGCTGAGACAGGATAATGCAGATCTTCGTCTCCGTAAAAAAGGATATCAGGTTGGTCTGATCGATGAAGAAACATATCAGGCAGTTCTTCGAAAAGAAGAGGCAATTCAGAAAGAAATCGAGCGTACCGAACATGCAACGATCGGCGGAACACCGGAGGTCCAGAAATTGCTGGAAGAAAAAGGAAGTACACTTCTGAAATCCGGAACAACGATTGCAGAACTGATCCGCAGACCGGAACTGAACTATGAAGATCTGGCACCAATTGACAAAGAAAGACCGGAGCTTTCATGGGATGTGAAGCAGCAGGTAGAGATCAATCTGAAATATGAAGGATATATCAAGAGGCAGCTGAAGCAGGTAGAGCAGTTCAAAAAACTGGAAGCAAAGAAAATTCCGGAAGACCTGGATTATGAAAAGGTTGGCAGTCTTCGTATCGAAGCAAGGCAGAAACTGGAAGAATACCGTCCAATCTCTATCGGACAGGCATCTCGTATTTCAGGCGTATCTCCTGCGGATATCTCTGTACTGCTGGTTTATCTTGAACAATACAGAAGAAATTCAAATTCCTGAGAATAGGAGGATATAATATTGTCTTATGATCTGAAAGTACTGGAGCAAGGGTGTGAAGAACTCGGAATTGCTCTGAATGATACACAGAAACAGCAGTTTATTGCTTTTTATGAATATCTGGCAGAAAAAAACAAGGTCATGAACCTGACTGGTATTACCGAGTTTCAGGAAGTGCTGGTAAAGCATTTCCTGGACAGTCTTGCCTGTGTGAAGGCAGTAGATATGACAAAAGTCAGCAAAATTATGGATATCGGAACAGGAGCCGGATTTCCGGGAGTACCACTAAAAATTGCGTTTCCGCATCTGGAAGCCTGTCTTCTTGACTCATTGAAGAAGAGAGTTAATTTTCTCGAAGAAACATTTGCTCTTCTGAAACTGGAAAATATTACTGCAATTCATGGCAGGGCAGAAGAATTTGCCAAAAATAAAGCATACCGTGAGCAGTATGATCTGTGCGTATCCCGCGCGGTTTCCAATCTGGCTACGTTGTCTGAGTACTGTCTTCCATATGTAAAAGTGGGCGGAAATTTTATTTCTTACAAGTCTGGCACAGTTCAGGAAGAACTGCAGCAGGCAGAAAAAGCAGTTAAGATCCTCGGCGGCAAGATTCAGGATGTGGTTTATTTTAATCTTCCGGATTCTGAAATCCAGCGTTCTCTCGTTGTGATCGAGAAAATGAAACCAACACCGGGCCGCTATCCGCGTAAGGCAGGAACACCACTGAAAGAGCCTCTTTCATAAACAGAAACTGTTTTTAGAAAAACTATTTCAAAAATACGTTTTATTTTCACAAAATCATCACAGATTTATCCAATTTTTATCACAACTTCCTCATAGAATATTTTCAGAGCAGACGTTAAAGCCGGCTCATGATGGAAGATGCTTCCAGGTACCCCCTATCTCTGTTTCACCTGGAGGCATCTTTTATTTTGTAAATATTTGCAGAATACAATATTCTGTTTAAAGAAAAAGGAGGAGAGACTTGTGATTGAAGTAAACAATCTGGTCAAACGCTATGGAGACCATACGGCAGTTGACCACCTTTCTTTTAAAATTGAGAAAGGCAAAATCTACGGCTTTCTGGGGCCAAACGGAGCTGGTAAATCTACGACTATGAATATGATTACTGGTTATATAGCATCTACGGAGGGAACGGTAACCATTGATGGTCATGACATACTGGATGAACCGGAGCAGGCAAAAAAATGCATCGGCTATCTGCCGGAGATGCCGCCTCTTTATTTCGACATGACAGTAGGCGAATATATGAATTTCGTTGCTGATCTCAAAAAAATCCCAAAAGATCAAAAAAAATCCATGGTAGAAGAAGTCATGGAAATGGTAAAGATTACCGATATGAAAAACCGTCTGATCAAGAATCTGTCCAAAGGTTACAGACAGAGAGTTGGACTTGCACAGGCAATTCTTGGTTATCCGGAAGTAATCATTCTGGATGAGCCAACCGTAGGTCTTGACCCGAAACAGATCATTGAGATCCGTGATCTGATCAAGAGCCTTAAGAAGAAACATACGGTTATTTTAAGTTCGCATATTCTGTCAGAAGTCAGTGCTGTCTGCGATTATGTATTGATCATTTCTCATGGAAAACTGGTTGCCAGTGATACACCGGAAAACCTTGGTAAACTTGCAGAAGGTTCCAATACCTTAAATCTGCTTGTGAAAGGTGATAAAGATCATATTCGCATTGCACTTGGACAGATCAGTGATATCAAAGATATTAAGATAGAGGATGCAAAGGAAGAACATGCATGGAATGTAATGCTTTCTACAAAAGAGGATATGGATATCCGTGAAGAGGTGTTCTTCAAAATGGCAGATGCACACTGCCCAATTCTGGAAATGCAGTCGAAGAAAGTATCTCTGGAGGAAATCTTCCTTGAACTGACTGAAGATGATAAGAAGAAAAAGAACGAAAAAGAGACAGACAAAAAGGAGGGGGAAAATAAATGATCGCAGTATATAAAAGGGAGCTGAGAAGTTACCTTACTTCTATGCTCGGTTACCTGTTCATATTTTTTATCCTGCTTCTGACAGGTATTTATTTTTCGGCATATCAGCTTGGTGCAGCATATCCTCGTTTTGAGTACACATTAAGTGCACTGACCTTTGTATTTCTGATCAGTGTGCCGATTCTTACAATGCGAGTTCTTGCAGAAGAACGTAAACAGAAAACAGATCAGCTGCTTCTTACAGCACCGGTGTCTATTGAAAAAATTGTTTTTGGTAAATATTTTGCACTGGTTACGATCTTTGCGATTCCGATGCTGATTATGTGTCTGTATCCACTGCTCATGACAAAATTCGGAACAGTATCTCTGGGAGCAGCATACACTGCGATCCTTGGATTTTTCCTTCTGGGATGTGCAAATCTTGCAATTGGTGTGTTTATTTCCTCATTGACAGAAAGTCAGGTAATTGCGGCAGTACTGACATTTGTTATTCTGTTTGCTTTTTATATGATGAATGGAATTTCCTCTTTCTTCTCAGAAGGAGCACTTTCTACCTGTGTTACATTTGGACTTCTGATTCTGGCAGCAGCGATCATAATCTATACAATGATCAAAAACTTCCTGATCTCAGCAGTCATCTGTGTAGTTGGGGAGATCGCACTTGTCATTGTTTATGTTGTAAATTCCAGCTTTTTCTCAGGTGGAATCCAGAAAATTCTGGATATCTTCAACCTGAGCAGCCATTTTGACAATTTTGCAAATGCAATCTTTGATGTCAAAGGCATTTTGTATTTCCTGTCTGTGATTGCAGTCTGCCTGTTTCTGACTGTACAGTCGATTGCCAAGAGACGTTGGAATTAAGGAGGTGGGAGACAATGAAATTTACGGAAAAACTGAAAGCAAAGAAAGCAGATAAGATTGAAAATCCGGCAAAAGAGACAGCCAAAAAAGAAAAGAAACCTTTAAAACAGAAAATAAAGGATTCCATGAATAAAAAATACATCAAGAACGGTTCTTACAGCGTTGTGATCAGTGCAGTATTTATCGTAATCGTTCTTGTAGTCAATATGATCGTTGGTTCCCTTCCATCCAAATATACAGAAGTGGATGTCAGTGCTCAGAAACTTTACAGTATCACTGATGATACAAAGAACTTCCTGAAAAAACTGGATAAAGATGTAACGATTTATCAGGTCGTACAGAGCGGCTCTGAAGATGAAACGATTAAAAAGTTACTTGAGAAATATGAAGAAGGATCAGATCATATTAAAGTAGAACAGAAAGATCCTGTTGTAAATCCGAAATTTACGTCAGAATATACCAGTGATGATGTTGCTGCAAACAGTCTGATCGTGGTATGTGGTGACAGAAGCAAAGTTGTAAATTACAGCAGTATTTATGAATCTTCGATTGATTATAATACGTATCAGTCCACAACGACAGGATTCGATGGAGAAGGACAGATCGACAGTGCTATTTCCTATGTAACTTCCGAAGACCTTCCGGTTCTTTATACACTGGATGGACATGGTGAAAAAGACCTGGATTCTACTCTTCAGGAAGATATCCAGAAAGCAAATATTGATATTAAATCTCTGAACCTGATCACAGAAGAAAGTGTCCCGGATGATGCTGCGTGCCTGCTAATCAACGCACCAACTTCCGATATTTCCGAATCTGAGAAAGATGCGATTATTGATTATCTTGAAAATGGCGGAAAAGCTATGATCTTCTCTGATTATACAGAAGAATCCATGGATAATTTTGATGCAGTTCTCAAGAACTATGGAGTAGAGAGAACAGAGGGTATTGTAATTGAAGGCGATTCACAGCATTATGCGCAGATGCCTTATTATCTGGTACCGACAGTCAACAGCACCGATGCAGTCTCTGATTTTGCATCCAAAGGTTATTATGTTCTGATGCCTTATGCACAGGGAATCAAGAAGACAGATGATGTCAGAGATACCGTTACGATCAACAGTCTTCTGACAACTTCTGACAGTGCTTATTCCAAAGTGGATGTCAATAGTGGAGCGATTGAAAAAACCGATGATGATATTGATGGTCCGTTTGATCTTGGTGTAAGTATCACAGAAACATTGGATGATGACAAAGAGACACAGATCGTTTATTATACTTCTTCAAATCTGATGGACAGCCAGATCAACCAGATGGTATCCGGTGGAAATGAGCAGATGATCATGAGTTCTCTGAGCTGGATGTGCAGCTCGGATGAGACATCAACAATTTCTGTTCCATCTAAAAACCTGCAGATTTCCTATCTGACACTGACTGCTTATGATGTAAGCTTCTGGAAGATCATGGTAATGGGAATCATCCCGGTAGTCTTCCTGGTAATGGGATTTATGATATGGCTGAAAAGGAGAAAGGCATAAATGAAGAAAAAAACAGTCAAACTGGTTTCGGCAGTAGTCGTATTGGGAGTGCTGTGTGCAGCGTATGAAGGCGTAAACTTTTATGTTACCTCACAGGAAGAAAAAGAAACTGAAGAGAATGACACAAGCGTAGATTTGGTAAGTCTGGAGGCAGATGATATAACAGCAGTTTCATTTACCGCAGACCAGAATGAAGTAGAATTTGATAAAAAAGATGATAGCTGGACAGAAAAATCTGATGCGAATTTTCCGGTGAATCAGGACACGGTTGACAGTGCAGTCAAGGGAGTTGCATCCCTGACTGCTGACCAGGAGATTTCCGATGTGGAAGATATGAGTCAGTATGATCTGGATAATCCGCAGAATACCATTACGCTGACAACAGCTGATGGTGATACAAGTCTTCAGATTGGAATGGAATCTTCAAATAATCAGTACTATGTGAAAAAAGAGGATGATGATAAAAATGTTTATCTGGTATCCAGCAGCTCAATAGAGCCTTTTATGGGAACTTTGTATGATTTTGCGGAGAGTGGCACATTTCCATCCGTAACATCTGCTACGATCACAGATGTTAAAGTAGATAAAGAGAATAGTTATGAGCTTACACAGGATGCAGATAATCTGTTCTGGAATGTGTCTGATGGTAAAACTACAGAGAAGGCAGATACTACAAAAGCAGGAACTGTAACTTCAGCGATAGGATCTCTGGCATACGATAAATTTGTAGATTATAACTGCACCGACGATTCCAAGTATGGATTTGACGATCCGTATGCAGTTATTACTGTGAAGTATACCGAGGAAGAACAGGAAACACAGACGGTAGAGAAGACGCTTACCATTTATGTGGGAGATGAGACCGGCGATGACCGTTATGTGAAAGTAGATGACAGCAAAGAAGTTTACACGATTACGAAAGATTCTCTGACAGATATCCTCGACAGTACAATGTCTGATTTCTACAACCTGTCTGTAAGCTATGTATCGGTTAATGATTTGGATTCCCTGGAGGTACAGAGTGCAGAGGGAGATCATACAATAAACATTGTAACGGAAACCGTAAAGGCAGAAGATGAAGATACCACAGACGATACAGATTCTGATACTACAGATGAAAGCAGTACAGAAACATCGGATGAGAGTTCCACAGATACAGACTCCTCTGATGAAAGTTCTTCTGATGATGAGGAAGAGACTACTACAACAACTTACAAGTTAGATGGCGAAGACCTCGATGAATCCACATTCACGACTTTCTACAATAAACTCATCAACATGACCGCACAGGAACGTCTTACTGAGGAGTATACTCCAGAAGGAGATCCGGCATATACCTTTATCTTTAAAGATACAGACGGAAAAGAAACTACGGTGAAGTATTATGAATATGATACAAACTTCTATGCGGCGGTAGTTGAGGATAAAGTTTATCTGGTGAACAAGATGAATGTAAAAGATCTGGATGAAGCTTATCAGAAGATGGTGAATCCGGATACGGAAGATGCCGAAGAAAGTACATCCGATACAGCTACAGAAGAAAATTAAATTTATACGAACCTGCCCCGCGAGTTGCTCGCGGGGTATTTTTTTGTTTGCCAGTGGTAAAAAAATCTTCCTGGTGATAAAATAGAGTCGATTTTATAATAAGCGAGGAATCAGAGATGTTATATTTTTTAAATGATTATTCAGAAGGTGCACATGAAAAAGTCCTTCAGCACCTGATCGATACCAATATGGAGCAGCTTCCTGGATATGGAACCGACCATTACTGTGAAGAAGCAAAAGAAAAGATCAAGAAGGCATGTGGCTGTGAGGACGCAGAAGTCTTTTTACTGACAGGCGGCACGCAGACCAATCAGATTGTCATTGATACGATGTTACAGCCGTATGAGGGCGTTGTAGCGGCTCAGACGGGACATGTCAGTACACATGAAGCCGGTGCGATTGAATTTACCGGTCATAAAGTCCTGACACTTCCAGAAAAGAATGGGAAAATCAATGCAGCGGACCTTAAGAATCTGATTGAGACATTTTATGGTGATGAAAATCATGAGCATATGGTATTTCCGGGAATGGTCTATATTTCTCATCCGACAGAATATGGAACACTGTATACAAAAAAAGAACTGACGGAGCTTTCTGCAGTATGCAGGGAATATAAAATTCCTCTTTTTATGGATGGGGCCAGACTGATCTATGGACTGGTCAGCAAAGAAACAGATGTGACTTTACAGGATATTGCAAAGCTTTGCGATGTATTTTATATCGGAGGAACCAAGGCGGGTGCTTTATGCGGAGAAGCTGTTGTGTTTACCGGAGACAGTATGCCGAAGCATTTCCTTACAAGAGTCAAACAGCATGGAGCCCTGCTTGCAAAAGGCAGACTTACGGGGGTGCAGTTTGATGCGCTTTTTACAGATGATCTTTATCTTGAAATTGGTAAAAATGCTATCGAAACAGCCGCCGTTCTTAAAGCGGGACTGAAAGAAAAAGGATATACATTTTACATAGATTCACCTACTAATCAGCAGTTTGTTGTTCTGGAGAACCGTAAGATGGAAGAATTAAAAAAAGATGTCCAGTTCAGCTTCTGGGAGAAGAAGGATGATACACATACGGTAGTCCGATTTGCAACCAGCTGGGCAACCAGAATGGAAGATGTAGAGAAACTTCTTTCTCTGTTATAGATTGTAAAAAGACCTTTTTTATCGTATAATATAGATATTCAGGTGATGGAAAAAGGGAGGTAGAACATGAAGAAACACAGCAAACGTCTGCTGACTGCAGCAGCACTGGTTATGACAACAACTGCCACTATTCATATTATAAATAAAGTGATCGCAGCATCCGCCTGTCTGAAGGAAATGCTGGACACTGATGTAAGAAATTATTATCATTGGCGCTTTGGTGATATTTATTATACAAAAAAAGGCAAAGGAAGCCCGATCCTTTTGATCCATGATATGCTTCCGGGTGGTTCCGGATATGAGTGGGGTAAGATCGAGGATGATCTTGCACTGGAGCATACGGTCTATAACCTGGATCTTCCGGGATGCGGACGTTCTGAGAAGTCAGGAATAACTTATACAAACTTTGTTTATGTACAGGCCATCTGCGATTTTATTAAAAATGTGATCGGAGAGAAGACAGATGTTATCGTGAACGGATATGCAGTATCTTTTGTTGTGATGGCATGTCACAATGAAAAAGATCTGTTCAACAAGATTATGATGGTAAATCCGGTCAGTCTTTCAAGTCTGAAACAGATGCCTGGAAAGAAAGAAAAACTTCTCCGCAGATGTCTGGAAATTCCGGTGTTTGGAACATTGGTTTATCACATGGTCGTATCAAGAGATGCTGTTAATAACGAATTCATTGAGAATTATGCATTTGATCCGTTCCATCCGGACAGAGACCTGCAGGATGCATATTATGAGGCAGCGCACAGAGGCGGCTGTTATGCAAAGAATGTTTATGCAAATAAAGCATCTAAATATATGAATATTGATATTACCCGTGGACTGAAAGAAATCGATAACAGTCTTTATATTGTTGAAGGTGAAGCTGAGAACAATGGGGAAGCAATCATAGAAGCATATCAGAATGTCAATCCATCGGTAGAAGCTGTTATGATTAAAGAAACAAAACATTTTCCACATGTAGAAGCACCGGAACAGTTCCTGGAACAGGTTGGAATTTTCTTCTGACAGAACTGACTGTTTTATCTCAGTCGAGAAGACTCCCACCTCTTTCAGGTGGTGAGTAATAGCAAATTTGTCTCAGTGGGAGTCCAATCTCCGACTGAGATAAACGCTCCGCGAGGATGCGCAGTGATTCTGTAAAGAATATGTCAGCTTACGCTGACCAGAATCACGCGCCAAGTCTCACGGATGTTCGACTTGAAAAAAAGGATAAAAAAAAGAACTCATGCTTATGTTGATTTTCACAGTAAAATGTGATGAATAACACAAGAGCAGGAGTTCTTTTTTTCTGGAGAAATGAGGGTACATTGTCCTACTTCTGTCGTTTATATTTCGAAAGAGCCAGAATGATAGCAACAAATGCCAGAGCAAACATAACTTCGATTCCCAGAGATTTCCAGATATCTGTGGCAATATTGCCAGAAACGCTATGATATCTGGCGAGCGTTTCATTGATGTCCTCATACCAGTAGACTGGAAGAAACTGTGCTATTTTAAGTACTTTTTTATCCATAACACTCATTGGTACAAAAACACCGGACAAAAAGCACATGCCAAGAGAAACAATATTGGAAAGTCCATTAAGCATGTTGCTGTTTTTTACAAAAAGTCCGAGCAGATAAGACAGAGACAGCGAGACCATCATCATCACAAAGGTATTCAGGAGATAATAGGTCAGAACACCGGAAGCCAGGAGATCTTTCTGATACATGACAATTGCACCTGTGACGGCGATCAGCCATAAACCGACTCCGATCGTAAACATGGCAAGCAGTCCTTCAAGGTTCTGCCGGCGAATGGAAACGGATGAAGCCTGCATACGTTTCTGGATATCTTCTTTCTGAAAAGCAAGAAGAATATAGCCCATGGAATAGCACAGAACAGCCAGAAACAGATAGGGAACATAACGGAAATAATAGGTATATGCCGGTGTTTCGGAAGTGGTTTCGGTGTCCTGATACATGGAAACCCTGGAAGAAGGCTGTTCCAGAGCGGCTTTTGTAGCTTCTTTCTGAGAAAAACCAGAAGCAATGTATGTGCGCACATTATTCAGCCATGCATTGATCTGCTGGTCTACATAAAATGAAGTATAGGATCCGGGAATCTTTGTGACGGAAATCGGGTTATCCTGTACAATGCAGGTTTTATAGAAATCTTTTGGAATCTGTACAATATATTCTGCATTTCTGTAAAAAAGCTCTTCCTGCATAACAGAAGGATCACTGGAAATCTCAGAAACATTATGGATTGTTTTGAGATAGTCTGTTAAAGCATGAGAAAGAGTACTCTGATCATTATCTGCAACAGCAATATCCACTCGCGCTTTTTCAAAATCTTCCAGATGCTCTTTGCTGGCAGCTGCCTGAAGAGCCATGGCAACGGAGAAAAAAATAACCAGATATATGATCACCAGACCGATATTCTTTTTTAATATTTTCATATAGCCTTTAAATACTGTCATAGCGATTCCTCCTGATCAGTAAAAATGAAGCCATAACAAAAGCAGCGCTCATAACTGCAAGTGTGACAAGATTGCGGTAATAGCGGGCTGTATCATTGTAAACATTGATACAGTAAAATGCATCCGAAATCAGGGCAGCAGGATTGATGCGGTTGATGATCGGAGCATGTTTTTCTACGAGATCTTTCATGTTACTGTTCATGAGTCCTGCAAGAAAACTGCAGACCATGGAAATCGCAAGGATAACAGCAACTTTTATACCTTCATTCAGTTTGCCGAGACTTCCGACAAACAGCCCCACAGAAACACCGATCAGGCTTCCGAACAGTGAAATGATAAGCATTTTTCCTATTTGTCCCTGAAAATCCAGTTTCAGTATGATCCTGAGATAAATGAGTAAAATAATTACATCGGTATATCCGAGCAGAAAGGAAGTAATCTGCTCGGATAAAATCAGTTTGAGTTTATGGGTGGGAGTAACACAACGTCTTGCCGCCAGAGCTGTTAAATTGGCCTGTAACGTGATCGCGGCGCCAAAGCCGATAAAACATCCATACAGGCACGCCATGGCGATCAGAGCGTAAAAAAACTGCGAATTACCATCGATCGTTTTTCCACCCAGGGAAAGTTCCTGTACAAGATCGCGGGTATCTGCCATCTGTGAAAGTCCTTCCAGAATTCCGGAAGGATGTTTTTTCAGGATATTCTGTATCGTGTGCAGGTTGTTATTGTAACTTTCCAGAACAGACTGAAGGATACTTTCCGGAATGCCATGTGCATTAACTGTCAGAGACGGAGTCATTTCATTGTAATAGATACCAGAGATTTCCTTGTTTTTTAAAGCAGTAAGCGCTGCAGATTCATCCATCTCCTGAATGTTCAGAAGAGCTGAATTACTTTTTTTAACCTGGTCTATGTAAAAGCTGAACAGTGGATTAGGGCTGGTTTCCTGCACCATAGCTACCTGAACGGTCTCAAAATCTGCATCATTCAGGTTTCCAAATGCAAAAAAGAAGAAGGTACCAAGAATCAGAGGAAAAACAAGCGGCCAGAAGGTCATATTAAAGTTACGTAATTTAACCAGAAGATTATACTTTATTAAATGCAGCATAAAAAATCCTTTCTGTGAATTTATGCATATTCATGTATAAATATACATAAATATTAATCACGAAGTTGTTTTCCTGTAATCTCCAGAAAGACATCATTCAGAGTTGGAAGTTCGGAAAAGACTCTTCCAAAAGTAATGTCCTGGCTCTGAAGGTAGTTCAGAAGACGAATCAGATTATGCTGAGCACCTGTGCAGCGGAGAGAGAGAATCTGATTTTCATAATGCACATCAAAAACATGAGAAAGATTCCTGATATCCTGAAGGTGTTTTTCTTCGAGAAGAATTGCTTCCACTGTGATCGTTTCGCCTGTTTTGATCATTTTCTTCAGTTCCTCAGTGGTTCCGGATGCAATTACCCGTCCGTGGTCCATAATTGCGATGCGGGTACAGATCTGTTCTACTTCCTCCATGTAGTGGGAAGTATAAATGATAGTAGAACCCTGTTCGTTCAGTTTCTGGATACCTTCGAGAATTTTATTACGGCTTTGCGGATCAACTGCAACGGTAGGCTCATCCATAATGATCAGACGAGGCTTGTGAGCGATACCGCAAGCAATATTCAGCCGCCGCAGCAGACCGCCAGAAAGTTTCCCGGGGCGGGTTTTACAGTAATCTTCGAGCCCGACAAACTGAATTGCCTCATTGACCAGTTCTTTGCGGCGTTTTTTATCAGAAACATATAAACCGCAGAAATAATCGATATTTTCATATACTGTCAATTCGTCAAAAACAGCGACATTCTGCAAAACAATGCCAATCTGCTGTTTGACCTGATAACTCTCAGGGGTCATAGGCTGGCCAAAGACTTCGATCGTTCCTTTGTCATATTTTAAAAGAGAGAGGAGACAGTTGATCGCGGTTGTTTTTCCGGAACCGTTAGGGCCAAGCAGACCAAAAATCTCTCCTTCATGAATATCGAGATTCAGATGATTCAGAGCAACCAGATCACCATATCTTTTTACCAGATTTTCTATATGAATCATAATAACTCCTTCCATACAAAAAGTTTAAATCATGCGTATCTGACAGGGGCAGATATGCATAAATACCGGAAGCAGACAAGTGTTTCTTCCTGACTATACTATAAGATAAATTGTGTGAAATACCAAGTGCAGGATGTCACAAAAAAAGGATGACATTTGTCACTTTGAATAAACTGGAATGTGTTATATTATAAATATGTAAAAGAAAAACATAATAAAAGACAGGCAATAAAAGAGAATAAATTCTTTGCAGAAACCTTTAGAATGGAGGAATATGGGATATTTTCAGGATATGGGACTACTGTTTATATATAGTCTGATAGTCCTTTTGTGGAAAGAACCTGACAGGACGCTGATTTTTGCGATTCTCTGGGCGGTAATCCTGATTTGCGGAATCTATTTCATACATGGAAAAAGTACAAAAGTTTTGGTTTGTACAGTATTTGCTTTAATGGCACTTGTAGTGCCTGAAATAGAAATGTTTTATCCGATTCTGATATATGCACTGATAAAAGAAATAAACTGGCAGATGGGACTGGCCATAAGTATGGCAGGGGCAATTCTGCTGGGGAAATATGGGGATATGCACATAGAAATAATGGCAAAATATGTGGTTGGATGTCTGCTTGCGGCTATATTGGAAAGAAAAACTTATAAGTACGATAAAATGGACATTGAATTGCGAAAAACTGTGGATTCAGGAGAAGAAAAAGCACTTCTTTTGTCAGAAAAAAATAAGGCGCTGGCAGAAAAACAGAATTCCGAAATTTATGCAGCAACGCTTCGTGAAAGAAATCGAATTGCAAGAGAAATCCATGATAATGTGGGACATGTGCTGTCTAGAACGATTCTGCTAACCGGGGCCGCCAGAGCCATAAATAAGGATCAGAATCTGGATAGTCTTTTAAAAGGGCTGGATAATTCACTTAATTCTGCCATGGATAGTATCCGCTCAAGTGTGCATGATCTTCATGATGATGCAGTGAATCTTCAAGAAACAATAAAGGGGATTATAACGGACATAAAGATAGAAAATGTAGAATTTGAATACGATATGTCCGAAATAATACCCAGAGAAATAAAATATTGTTTTATCAGCATTGTAAAAGAAGCTATATCGAATGCTATGAAATATAGTTCTGCGACACAGATTAAAATTATTATGAGAGAGCATCCGGCAATATATCAGCTATGCATTGAAGATAATGGAAAAGGCTGCGCAGATTATGACAAAAATACAACAGGAATCGGATTGAAAAATATGCAGGAACGTGTAAATACATTGAATGGAAATCTCCAGATCAATGGCGAAAAAGGATTCCGTATTTTTGTTGTGATTCCGAAACAAAATAGAGCAGAATAGCAGAAAAAATGAGGATTTACAGGAAATGAAAATAGTGATAGTAGATGATGACTGCCTGGTTACAGAGGCTTTGAAAACAATCCTTGAAGTGAATGAAGACGTACAGGTGCTGGCAACAGGGTCCGATGGCAGAGATGCGGTATGCCTGTATGCAGAATATAGGCCAGATGTCTTGTTAATGGATATTCGAATGAAGAATATGAATGGACTCGAGGCTTCAGCTGAAATATTAAAAGCAGACACAAAGGCTAATATATTGCTTCTTACAACGTTCCTTGATGATGAATATATTGTGAAAGCGTTACGCCTGGGAGCAAAAGGGTATCTGCTGAAACAGGATTATGCAAGCATTTTGCCGGCATTGAGAGCAGTGTATTCCGGGCAAACTGTATTTGGACAGGAAATTGTGTCTAAAATACCGGATTTGATTCAAAAGAAGGAAAATTTTGATTATAGTGTCTGTGAAATTAATGAAAAAGAAAAGGAAATCATCCGTCTGGTTGCAAATGGATACAGCAATAAGGAAATTGCTGCGGAAATGTACCTGGGAGAAGGGACAGTGAGAAATTATCTGAGCTCAATTCTGGATAAATTGCAGCTCCGTGACCGTACACAAGTAGCTGTTTTTTACTATAAGCATCGTTGAAAAAAGAAAAATGCAGAAATATACTATGCATAATTATGAGAAAAATATACATATTGGAGACGTGAAAAGTATAAAAAGTAAAAGAAGTAAAAAGAAGAGTAGTGAGCGGGGAGGATGAAGTATTGGAGATATGTGAAGTAGTAGAGGAAAATGGGATTTCTATGAAAATCGTTTTGTGAAGATGTGGATAAGTGGTGTGAAATCGGTGAGTATAAAAGACATATGTGCGCGTGATAAAAACATTGCTACGTGCGAGACAAAACCATTGCTGAAATAATAGAAAACAGATGAAATTTATAAAAAATGTCAGATAATAATACAACCATTCGCCGCTGTAACCATTGACATCTGTATAAACAGCAATAAAAAGATATCCTGTCATCAACTTCCTGCAGGAGTTCGCAGAAGTACTTGGTGATGTTCTGACTGCGTAATCCATAATAATCACACTGTTTGAACGAAGTGAGTTTGTGATTATTATGGATGCATCTAGCAGGCAGATTATCACCTAGAACTTCCGAACGACGAAGCCCGTTGATGGCAGGATATCTTTATTGTTGCATGAAATACACGAACCCTTTAAGATTTCCGAACGACGAAGCCCGTTGATGGCAGGATATCTTTAATATTGCGTAAAATACACGAGCCCTATAATTCCCTTGTAAAATATAAACAATAATTTCCTAAAAACTTTCTCCTTTTTTAATGTTTCACGTGAAACATTTTGTGGAACAATACTATTAAAAGTGCTATAATAACAACAGTATGCTATACTTTCAAACAAACATGTATAGTCTTGATATTTGATATCCCGAAGGGAGGATGAATCTTGGGAAGAGTAATAGCAGTAGCAAACCAGAAGGGCGGCGTTGGTAAATCAACCACCGCAATTAATCTTTCTGCTTGTCTCGCTGAAAAGGGAAAAAAAGTTCTTGCAATAGATATTGATCCGCAGGGAAATACGACAAGTGGACTTGGAGTAGATAAAAATAATGTTGAGAATACATTATATGAATTACTTCTTGGCGAAGCAGAAGCAAAAGATACTATTGTTAAAGATGTAGTTGAGAACGTAGACCTGATTCCATCTAACGTGAATTTATCTGGCGCTGAGATTGAATTAATTGGTGTCGATGAAAAAGAATACATCATGAAGAAAATCATAGATAAGGTACGCAGAAAATATGATTATATTATTATGGACTGCCCGCCATCTTTAAATATGCTTACGATTAATGCTTTAACAGCGGCCAATTCCGTATTGGTGCCAATTCAGTGTGAGTATTATGCTTTGGAAGGATTATCTCAGTTAATACATACAATTGAACTTGTAAAGGAACGTCTGAATAAGAAACTCGTAATGGAAGGTGTCGTATTTACTATGTATGATGCAAGAACGAATCTTTCTTTACAGGTAGTTGAAAATGTTAAAGACAACCTTCAGCAGAATATTTATAAAACGATTATTCCGAGAAATGTAAGACTGGCAGAGGCACCAAGCTACGGTCAGCCAATTACATTGTATGATACGAGATCGGCAGGTGCAGAGGCATATCGACTTCTTGCTGAAGAAGTAATTAACAGGGAGGGTGAATGATGGCTGGAAAGAAGTCAGGACTTGGAAGAGGTCTGGACGCATTGTTTCCAGAAAAAACAGTGCAGAGTAAACCTAAGACAGTGAAAACTGTAAAAGAAGAAAAAAAGGTTGCAGTAGATACTAAGAAATCCAGTCAGCAGGAAACCAGTAACGGCGAGAGAATGATGAAAATTTCCATGATCGAGCCAAACAGGGAACAGCCTCGTAAGAAATTTGATGAGGATGCTTTACAGGAATTATCAGAGTCCATTAAACAGTATGGAATTTTGCAACCATTGCTTGTGTCCGATAAGAAGGACTACTATGAAATCGTTGCAGGAGAAAGACGCTGGAGAGCTGCCAAGATGGCAGGACTTAAGGAAGTTCCGGTTGTTGTCAAAGAATTTTCAACACAGGAGATCGTAGAAATTTCTCTTATTGAAAATATACAGAGAGAAGATCTGAATCCGGTTGAAGAAGCAATGGCATATAAACGTCTGATTGATGAATTTCATTTAAAACAGGATGAGATAGCTGAACGTGTTTCAAAGAGCCGTACTGCAGTAACAAACTCGATGAGACTTTTGAAACTCGATTCCCGTGTACAGCAGATGATGGTAGATGAAATGATATCCGCCGGACATGCCAGAGCAATTCTTGCTATTTCCGATCCCGAGCAGCAATACAATGCAGCAATGAAAGTTTTTGATGAAAAGCTTAGCGTTCGTGAAACGGAAAAACTGGTAAAAAGTATTTTAACACCAACAAAGAAGAAGCCGGTTGTTTCAAATCCAACAGAAGATGCGATTTATGAGAGCCTTGAAGAAAAAATGAAAGGTATTACAGGAACTCGCGTATTTATTCACAGAAAGAAAAATAACAAAGGCAAAATAGAAATAGAGTATTATTCCAGAGATGATTTAGACAGAATTATTGATCTGTTTGAATCTATTGGTTAAAAGGGGTATGATATGAGTACGATTTTTGATAGTATAGGTATCGATCCTGGGATTATCATTATTGCTTTGCTGGCTATAGTTGTGATATTAATTGGAGTAATGATCAGTAATGGCATGCGTCTGACTCGTTTGGAACGAAAGTATAAGATGTTTATGAAGGGGAGCGATGCACAGTCCCTGGAAAAAACTTTTGTACGCAAATTTGCACAGATTGACAGACTGTATGAAGCAAAAGAAGATCATGAACATGCAATTAAAACACTGGAACAGCATTTTAAAGTTATTTTCAGCAAATATGGCGTAGAAAAATACGATGCATTTGATGATGTGGGTGGCAAACTCAGTTTTGCGCTGGCGTTGCTGGATAAAGATAATTCAGGTATTATTTTAAATGCAGTACACAGCAGAGACAATTGTTTCCTGTATCTGAAAGAAATTGTAAAAGGTGAATCTTATGTAATGCTCAGCCAGGAGGAAGTAGAAGCACTTCGAAAAGCTGTAAATTTTGAACTGGGTGAGATGAGTGAAGATGAAAAGAATTTAGAAAAATAAAGAAGACAGAAAAATAACTGTCAGGAGGAGAAAACATGTTAGACATCAAATTTGTGAGAGAAAATCCGGAAATCGTTAAACAGAATATCAGAAACAAATTCCAGGACAATAAACTGGAACTGGTTGATAAGGTTATTGAACTGGACAAAGAAAATAGAGAGATCAAACAGGAAGTTGAAGCTCTGAGAGCAGAAAGAAATAAAACTTCCAAACAGATCGGTGCGCTGATGGCACAGGGAAAACGTGATGAAGCAGAAGAAGTTAAGAAACAGGTTGCTGCATCCGGTGTACGTATTGATGAACTTTCTGCAAGAGAAAAAGAAGTAGAAGAAGAGCTTCTTAAAAATATGATGGTTATCCCGAACATCATTGATCCGTCTGTACCGATTGGTAAAGACGATAGTGAAAATGTTGAAATTGAAAAATTCGGTGAACCAGTAGTTCCGGATTTTGAAGTTCCATATCATACAGATATTATGGAAAGCTTTGACGGAATTGATCTGGACAGTGCAAGACGTGTTGCAGGTAATGGTTTTTACTATCTGATGGGAGATATTGCAAGACTTCATTCTGCAGTTATTGCATATGCCCGTGACTTCATGATCAATAGAGGCTTTACTTATTGTGTACCGCCTTTCATGATCCGCAGCAATGTTGTAACAGGTGTTATGAGCTTCGCAGAGATGGATGCTATGATGTACAAGATCGAAGGCGAAGACCTGTATCTGATCGGTACCAGTGAGCATTCTATGATTGGTAAATTCATCGACCAGATCGTTCCGGAAGAAGAACTTCCAAAAACTCTGACAAGCTATTCTCCATGCTTCCGTAAAGAAAAAGGAGCTCATGGTCTGGAGGAGAGAGGTGTTTACCGTATCCATCAGTTCGAAAAGCAGGAAATGATCGTTGTCTGCAAACCAGAAGAGAGCCCGATGTGGTTTGATAAACTGTGGCAGAACACTGTAGATCTGTTCCGCTCCCTGGATATTCCGGTACGTACTCTGGAATGCTGTTCCGGTGACCTGGCAGACCTTAAAGTTAAATCTCTGGACGTAGAAGCATGGTCCCCAAGACAGAAGAAATACTTTGAAGTAGGAAGCTGCTCCAACCTGGGAGATGCGCAGGCACGTCGTCTGAGAATTCGTGTAAATGGTAAGGATGGTAAGAAATATCTTGCGCATACATTAAATAACACTGTAGTAGCACCTCCGAGAATGCTGATCGCGTTCCTGGAAAATAACCTGAATGCTGATGGATCTGTTAGTATTCCGGAAGCTCTGCAGCCATACATGGGCGGCATGAAGAGAATTGAGAAAAAGACCCGCGCATAAGGGCATGGAGGTGTACTTTTGCACAGCTTTTTAAAAGCAGTCGGTTTTTCTAAAGTGACCAAACGGGAAGAAATGAAAGAAATCATTCTGGATGTTATCAAAAATTACGATGAAAAAAACGTAGTGGAAGATCATCCAGATGGTGTCTTTGCTCAGTTTTCCCGGTTTTATGGAAATGACTGCGGTATTACTGTATGTGGTCAGTATGATGATGACAACAGATTTCATGTGGAATATTATTATCCTTTTTTCAGAGGAACTGGAATTACAACTCAGGAACAGGTAACAGTAGAAAGGCATGCGGATAAGGATGCCTTTTCTGCAGCCTGTGATGATCTGAGAATAGGAATCACGCTGATTTTTTATCTTCAAAATGCAGCTGAATATATGAAAGAAAGCAAAAAGCAGTTAACAGGTAATCAGCCATTGACCTTATCCGGACTTGCGGGGGAGGGTAAAATCCTTTTTCCAGTACTGAAGGATAAGGAAGCAGTCAAAGTTGAACAGGAAAGCAGTAAAAACCGAAGTTCAATGATCGCAGCTGCAAGAAATGGTGATGAAGAGGCTATGGAAAATCTTACCATGGAAGAAATGGACACGTATTCTATGATTTCTAACAGAATCGCTCATGAAGATATTTTGTCTATTGTAGATTCATATTTTATGCCATATGGAATTCAGTGTGACCAGTATAGTATTTTAGGTGAGATTATAGAATATCATACTGTACAGAATAATATTACAGATGAAGAACTTGTTCAGATGACAGTTGAATGTAATAATATTCAATTTGATATCTGTATCAATCGAGCGGATCTGTTGGGAGATACGGCAGTTGGCCGGAGGTTTAAAGGTATGATCTGGCTTCAGGGTCAGTTGCATTTTTAGAATAGAGGAAAATATACGTGCTGAAGAATATAGACTTTAATAAAAACAGGCAGAAATGGAAAAATTATTTCTGCCTATTCATTTCGTTTCTGTTTCTGATCTTTTTTTATGTAAACCGAACAACTATATTGGAAAATGATCCGGAATTCAGTTCGAAATTTAAAATAGCCAGCATTGTGCTGGGCTGGATAGTTGGCGTTGTTCTTATTTTTGTCAGACTGGATTTTGGAAAGAAGTGGAACAGAGTAATAAATATTCTGTATATCCTGTTTGCACCGTGCTACATTTTTTTTAATATGGAAATTGCTGTATTTAATGAAACATACAGCTTTAGAGGACAGCATTTATCACTGTTATTATTTAACTTCCTGTTGATTGGTATTCTGGAACTTATATTTATAGTTATTACAAATCGGGTGCGTCTTGGAACTGATATTTGGGCGTTTATCTGTATAATGTTTAATATAGTAAATCATTTTGTTTATGAGTTTCGCGGAACACCGGTCATGGCATCGGATATTGCAACCGTAGGTACTGCACTGGAAGTCGCAGACGGTTATAAGATACAATTTAATTTCTATACAACAGTTGCACTGGTAATGCTGTTTGATTTTATAATGCTTGGCCGCGTGATAAAATGTGAACCTGTTTTCAAAAAAGTTTCTCATCGTCTGTGTGGAATCGCTGTAATGGCTGTTGTGAGTGTAACTGGTTTTTCACAGCTTGTTATGACAGATATGGTAAGCAACAGGGGATTGTATCTGAGTCTTTTTAATCCAATGAGAAGTTATGAGCAATATGGCAGTATCGCCTGTTTCACAAGAAGCATCAAGCTTTCTGTACCAGAGAAACCAAATGGATACAGTCTGAAAAAAGTAGAAGAGATTACTTCAAAATATACTTCTGATACCGTAGATCCAAATAAGAAACGACCAAATGTAATTGCTGTTATTAATGAGGCCTTTTCGGATCCGCAGGTTCTTGGAGATATTGAGACAAATGAAGATTACATGCCATTTATTCATGATCTGATGAAAAATGGAAACTGTGTGAGTGGAACAACTTATGCATCAATCGTAGGCGGTCAGACTGCAAATACGGAATATGAATTTCTGACAGGAAATTCTATGGCATTTCTTCCAAAAGGAACGGTTGCATTTCAGTTATATCTGAGGCATGCAATGCCATCGTTGGTAACTGAACTGAAGAGTGAAGGATACACAGGAAATTCAGCAACCCATCTTCAGAAGGCGAGAAACTATAACCGAGACAAGGCATATCCGCTGCTTGGATTTGATAAGTTTTATGATTATACAAATATGATAGTCCCGTTTGTAAAAATGAGAAATAATGCGACGGACCAGTGTACCTACGATAATATCATACATGATTATGAACAGCAGAGAAAATTGACAGATGCACCGTATTTCGGTTATACTATGACGATTCAGAACCATAGTTCTTATGATGTACCATTTGATAATTTCGATGATAAACGAATTGTAGTAGAGAATGCAGATGCAACGGATCTGGGATATTACCTTAGTCTTATCAAATATTCAGATGAGATGTTTGAAAATCTGATCAATTATTATAAAAATACAGATGAACCGACAGTAATCCTTCTGACAGGAGATCACCAGCCGAGAATTCATGATGAATCGATGGATTCTATCACAAATGGAGAGTGGCGTAACTGGAATGATGAGGAAATGATGCGGCGATATGAGGTTCCATTCCTTATCTGGGCTAATTATGACATTGATAAGAAGACTGTAGAGAAGACAAGTATGAATTATCTTCAGACCATCCTTATGGAGACGATAGATGGAGAACTGACCGGCTTCCAGAAGTTCCAGCAGGATCTACAGAAAGAGATTCCGGTACTGACCAGTAATGGATATTGGGGAGCAGATGGAAAATTCTACAGTGTGGATGATAAGAACTCACCATATTATGATCTGATTCAGGAATATGCAATGCTGCAGTATAATGATATGACGGATTATAAAAACCGGGTAGAAGATTTTTTTGAATTGAAAGAATAACAGAATAATGAGAGCAAAAAGCAATCAGGATGTTAAGTCCTGGTTGCTTTTTTCTTGATCTGCGCCAACGATAAGGTGAGTTTTGTTATATTTTGTGACACGATATTTGCATAGATAACTTTTTATATATGGTGTACTATAATACTATAAGTAATAGCGAAACTATTAAGATGATAAGTTAAGGGAGGAATTTTAACGATGGATCTTTCAACTTTAGTAAAAATGTCAAACACATACGGTAGCAATCCGGCTTACGTTCTGGCAGGTGGCGGCAATACTTCTGTCAAAGACGATACAACCCTGTATGTTAAAGGTTCCGGTACACAGCTTGCTACGATCAAAGCAGAAGAATTTGTCAAAATGGACAGAGCCCGTCTGAATGAGATTATGAAAACAGAATACCCTGCAGATGATGTGAAACGTGAATCTGCATATCTTGCGGATGTTATGGCAGCAGTAACCGATGATGACAAGACGAAACGCCCAAGTGTAGAGGCCTTGCTTCATAATTTATTTGCTTATACTTATGTATTGCATGTACATCCGACTCTTGTCAATGGTCTGACCTGCGGAAAGGGTGCGCAGACACTTTGTGAACAGCTTCTTGGCAAAGATGTACTCTGGATCGATATCTGCAAACCAGGATATACGCTGGCACGTATCTGCTATGAAAAAATGAATGCGTATAAAGCAGAATTTGGAAAAGATGTGCAGGTACTTCTACTTCAGAATCATGGAATTTTTGTTGCAGCAAATACTGTAGAAGAGATAGGTGTTTTATTTGATGGAGTTATCAGCAAATTAGAGAAACAGGTAAAAAGAACGGCTGACGTAAGTGATGCAGTTACACCTGAAAAAGAGCAGACTGCAAAGAGACTTTCCGAGTTACTGGGACATGCTGTAGAAGTTGTTCCGGCTGCAGAAATGAATAATTTTGTGAAAGATAAAACAACTGCAGCACCGCTTTTGAAACCATTTACTCCGGATCACATTGTATACTGCGGACCATACCCATTATTTGTAGAAAATGTTGAACAGGCAAAAGATGTACTGGATGCATTTATGAAAGAGCATGACAAAGAACCAAGACTGATCCTGGTACAGGGCGTGGGCGCATTTATCATGGAAGATGACAAGGCAAAAGCTGCAAAAGCACAGCTTCTGGTAAAGGATGCGATCAAACTTGCTGTATATGCCGAAAGTTTTGGCGGTGCATTACAGATGACAGATGATATTACATACTTCATTACTCATTGGGAAGCGGAAGCATATCGTAGTAAGAAATAAAGATACAGGTGTATCCTTCATTCTTGAATTGTGGTAATATATTGTCTATAAAACAGCAGGAGGTAATATTTCATGGTAAAGATAATTTCAGACAGCACCTGCGACCTTTCGCCAGAGCTGGTGAACAGATATGATATTGATATTTTGCCGCTTCATATTCTTCTTGGCGAGAAGGAATATAAGGATGGCAAAAATATAACTCCGGATGAAATCTTTGCATGGTCAGATGCACATAAGACAACACCCAAAACTTCGGCACCATCTCTGGTGGATGCGATAGAAATATTGAAACCTTATGTCGAAGAAAAAAGGGAAGTTATCTGTTTTTCAATATCATCAAGTATGTCAACTTCCGGAAATGTTATGCGTCTTGCTGCTGATGAGCTGGAAGCCTCCGATTTTGTGACGGTTATTGATTCTGCAAATCTTTCAACAGGTATTGGGCTTCAAGTCGTGGAGGCAGCAGTAATGGCACAGGCAGGAAAAAGTGCTGCAGAAATTACGGCTGCGCTAGAGGAAGTGAGGCCAAAAGTGCGTGCAAGTTTTGTGGTAGACACTTTGATGTATTTGTATCGTGGGGGACGCTGTAATGCGGTTGCGGCTATGGCAGGAAGTGTATTGAAGCTGCATCCAAAGATCGTAGTAGAAAACGGTGCAATGGATGCAGCTAAGAAGTATCGCGGCAAATTACATTCTGTAGTCATGTCTTATGTCAGAGATATGGAGGCAGACCTTAAAAATGCACGACCGGAGCGAGTGTTTATTACACATTCCGGCTGTGACCGTAAGATTGTGGAAGATGTGCAGGCTTATCTGCAGAGTCTTGGAATTTTTCAGGAAATTCTTGAGACGCGCGCCGGTGGTGTGGTTTCAAGCCATTGTGGGCCGGGAACCCTGGGAGTACTGTTTATTGCGAAATAAGAAAAGCGGATAAACTTTACGAATAAAACAGAAAACTTAAAGCTATTTAAGACTTTTTAAGTATGAGGAAACTGTATGGATGATTTCAAAAAAATCACAGATCATTGATCGCCAGATATTCCACTAATTTATAAGAAAGTCGCAGCAAAAACTCTGTCGTGAAATCATTCAGATCTATTTTGGCAATGTCACAGATTTTTTCCATTCGATATGCAAGCTTTATTCATGGCGCAGCACTGGCTGTAGATGGCGGTTATACAATCTTCTAAAAGATCATTCAGAAAATTTATAAATTATACTAAATAGACCCCGACGGTCTGGAAAAACCAGATCATCGAGGTCTTTTCAGTAATTTCCAGTGTTTCAGTTTATAGCCGTAATCCTTTAATATCTTTAATACGTGATAAGATTGTATTGCAGCTGCAGCTGATGACACCAGGCAGGGCGTCAATGACATTGTGCAGGAAGTGTTCCATTTCATCACTCGATGAGGCAACGGCATGTACATGCAGTTTGTCTCTTCCTGTGACGCGGTAAATCTGCGTGACTGTATCATTTTTATATAATATATCTGTCACCTGTGACAGGGAGTCTGGTTTTGTTTCAATTTCAAAATAGCATGATACAGCACCACTGATTTTTTGAGGGTTAATTATAGTTGTATATTCTTCAATTACCCCCTTTTTCTCCAATGCCTGAATCCGGGCTTTTACTGCCACTCTGGAAATACCGGTTTCTTTACCGATATCAGAGTAAGAGATACGTGCATTTTCTATAAGCAACTGGATAATCTTCTGATCCAGTTCATCTAAACCGTCCAGGTACATAAATACCCCTCCTGTAAAATAATATCCTGTGGATAGTAGTTTTCCTGGATATCATATCATTCATATTACCCAAAGTAAACGATGACTTGACTTATTAATTGTAACCACATATAATTGCTTCGTAACGTAACTTTATACTTACACTTCGTATATATAAAGTCTGATGAAGGGAAGGATAAGTGAAATTATGAAACTCGTGGAGGAATATAAGAATGTCAAAAGATGAATACCTGATTACAGATGCGCCTCTTAAAGCTTTGACGGTTTTTGCAATGCCAATGATTTTAGGCAGCTTTTTTCAGCAAATATATAATATGGCCGACTCCATCATCGTCGGTCAGTTTGTGGGTTCTTCCGCGCTTGCAGCTGTCGGTGCATGTGCAGCGTTGACTAATGTTTTCATTTGTGTGGCGCTGGGGGCCGGTGTCGGTGCAGGTGTACTCGTGAGCCGCTATTTTGGTGCCAGGGAGTATGGAAAAATGAAAACCATCGTGTCAACGTCTCTGCTTAGCTTTTTAGTTCTAAGCATAGTCCTTGGCGTTTTTGGCTTTTGCTTTTCTCGCTCGATGATGAGTACGCTACAAACTCCTGCCGATATACTGGATGACGCAGTGCTGTATTTGCGGGTCTATTTTGTGGGCTTTCCGTTTTTGTTTATGTATAACATTCTTTCAACGATGTTTAATTCTATAGGAGAATCCAAAATTCCACTGGGACTTCTGATTTTTTCATCAATCTTAAATATCTTCATGGATCTTTGGATGGTAGCCGGACTTGATCTCGGTGTGTTTGGTGCAGCGCTTGCAACCTTGATCGCACAGGGAATTTCTGCGGTGTTCTCACTTTTGATTTTCCTTAGTCGGATGCGGCGATATAAAAGTTACTTTGAATGGTTTGACAGGCAGGAGTTACATTCCATGTTTCAGATTGCTGTGCCTTCAGTTCTTCAGCAGTCTACAGTATCTATCGGTATGATGATCGTACAGGCAGTTGTAAATCCTTTCGGTACACAGGCACTCGCGGGGTATGCGGCGACAA
>OLNN01000095.1_pt1 | contig 95159 bp, 76 predicted proteins | sample 1672141 | NCBI WGS metagenome assembly OLNN01 (sample SAMEA3136652, study PRJEB25190) | human gut metagenome | biome: human gut; feature: human-associated habitat; material: faeces | place: Austria | collected 2013
CCGAAAAACCAAGAAAAACTAAGAAATGCGAGGTTATGCAACAATGATAAAAGTACTCTTTATCTGCCATGGAAATATCTGTCGTTCTCCAATGGCAGAATTTATATTTAAGGACATGGTCAATAACCGTGGGGTTAGTGACCAGTTCTACATCGCCTCTGCGGCGACGAGTACAGAGGAAATCTGGAATGGAATCGGTAACCCGGTATATCCACCGGCGAAGCGTGAACTGGCGAAACATGGGATTACATGTGAAGGGAAAAGGGCAGTACAGCTTAAAAAATCAGATTATAATAAATATGATTATCTGATTGGAATGGAAGAGCGAAACAGAAGAAATATGCTTCGAATTCTAGGCAAAGATCCGGAAAAGAAAGTGAGCCTTCTGCTGGATTATGCTGATGAACATGGCGATATCGCAGATCCATGGTACACAGGAAATTTTGACATTACATATCGCGACGTAGTCAGGGGATGCGAGGGCTTTCTGACATATCTGGAAGGCAAAGGGCAGATTATTATGAATGAAACTGACCTGATCTGAATTTTATTCTAAAGTATTTTATAATAAGAAATGTTATAAAAACAATTGTCGATATCCACGAATTTTGTCGAACGAATTTTCTTTACATAAACAATATTATGCGGTATCCTCTAGATACAGCAACTCTTGAAGGGAGCATCTGCTTCCTTCTTTTTTTCAAATCTATTTAAGTCATGGGCAGATCGCCCGAATAATTCAGGAAAGATGAGGAATTGAATATGGAAAACGGTTACGAAAACTTCGTGGACACTTTGAGACAGAGTCTTCTTAAGGAAACTTCTTATGAAGAAGAAATGATCTGTTATAAGAAGGCTGAGGAATATCCTCCGACTTCGGGTGACAGACTGCTTTTGAAAAACAGACAGAAGGAAGGCGTTTATGAAGTCTGTGCACTTTATGTGCGAGATCTGTATGATGAATTTCAAAATGGATGGAGCATGGAGAATATCATACAGGAAATTATGAAAAGATTGGATACGCTTGCTCGTTCCGAGTGTTTTGAGAAAAGTAAAAATCTGGACAGTTACGAAAAGGTAAAGGGAGATCTGTTTATCCGCCTGATGAATGTGGTTAAATATCGAGATGAACTGAAGAATGCAATTTTTCGAACCGTTGGGGATATTGCACTGGTATTATATGCCCGGATGGGAGAACTGGATGGATGCAGTACCAGCATTAAAATAAAAAAACATATGTTACAGAAATGGGAGCAGGATGAACAGTCAGTGTTTAATGAGGCACTTTTGAATACGTATTTTATTTCACCACCAAGAATTTATTGCTGGGAGAAACTTCTATATAATTTGGATTATGAAGGCGAGAATTTTATGAATTTGCTGTTTGATATGTCTTTGAAGAAAGATGCAATAGGAAATTGTCTGAGTACATCTGTCCGGACCAATGGAGCAGTGGCTGTTTTTTTACCCGGAGTTGCGCAGCGATTGGGGAAACTTATTGGTGGCAGTTTTTATATGGTGTTTACAAGTATTCATGAAGTAATGATACACAGCGAAGATAGTGCAGATCCAAGAAAGCTAAAAGAGGTTCTGGCAGAGACTGTAGAGGAAACGACACCGGAAGAAGATTTTCTTACCTATTATGTGTACCATTACAATGCGGAAACTGGTCAGTTCAGCTATTATTGAAGCAATCTGATTATCCCGTATGCTTTTTATCAGTGTGTGCATATACTAATTAAAAAGCAGTCAGGAGATACAAAATTGGCTTATAAAATTGTTTTGGATGCGGGACATGGCGGAACGGATCCCGGTGCTGTATATAATGGAAGAAATGAAAAAGATGATAATCTTGCACTTGCACAAGCGGTAGGAAAAATCCTTGAAGACAATGGTGTGGATGTGGTATATACTAGAACAGAAGATATTTACCAGACGCCATTTGAGAAGGCAAGAATCGCAAATCAGTCAGGTGCAGATTATTTTATCTCTTTTCATCGGAATAGCAGCCCTGAAGATAATCAATATCAGGGCGTAGAAGTTCTGGTATATGACAAAAGTGGAATTAAGTATCAGATGGCACAAAATATTGTTGGAGCACTGGGGGAACTTGGATTCAGAGAAATAGGAGTAAAAGAACGTCCGGGACTGGTCGTTCTGCGAAGAACCAGAATGCCTGCTCTTCTCATTGAAACCGGATTTATAAACTCAGATGCGGATAATGCATTATATGATGAGAAAAAAGATGAAATAGCACAGGCGATTGCAGGCGCAATTCTAGGAACGTTATCGGAAGAAACGATAGAAGCTCCTTTGTATTATCGGGTACAGACCGGCGCATTTCGGAACAGAGAGAATGCAGACCGTATGCTTTATCAATTGACAGATCAGGGATATCCGGCATTTCTGTTGAATGAAAATGATTTATATAAAGTACAGGTTGGTGCATTTCAGCAGATTGGAAATGCAATAAATATGGAACAACGCCTCAGAGATGCAGGATATAGTACGGTCATTGTAACAAAATAAACCAAAAGAGAAGGTATCGAATATGTACGAAGAGTTCATAAAAGAAACAAGTAAGTTCATTTTTGCAGAAAATAAGCCAGAGAAAGCGGATATTATTTTTGTACCCGGCAATGGTTATTCACAGATGGCAGAGAGAGCGGCACAGCTGTATGCGAAAAAATATGCTCCATTTGTACTGCCAAGTGGAAAATACAGTATTTCTACAGGCAGATTTGGCGGAGTACTGACTGGTCAGAAACGGTACAGTGGAGAGTATCAGACGGAATGGGAATTTTTAAAGGATGTACTGATGAAGAATGGTGTGCCGGCGGATGCTGTTCTGAAGGAAGACCAGGCGACATTTACCTGGGAAAATGCAAAGTTTTCCAGAAAAGTTACAGATCAGGCTGGTATTAATATAAGGAAGGCAATTATTTGTTGCAAAAATTATCATGCCAGAAGAGCTTTGATGTATTATCAGAGGGCATATCCAGACGCTGAGTTTCGGGTATGCCCATGTTGCGTTGATGGCATTACCAGAGATAATTGGACAGAGTCTGAGAGAGGAATAAAAGAAGTTCTTGCAGAAGTAAACAGAATAGTCACTCAATTCTCACTAATGATGTAATCTTGTTAAATATAAAAAAAATAATTTGGGGGTGTCGAAAAAAGTAGAACTGTGATATAATGCTTGTGTCGTAAAATAAAATATTGTGTTACAAATTAGTTACGAAAAGATAAAAGTTTCATATACGACAAAATAGATATTTTTATATTACAGTACTTAAATTCGAATTATATATGATATAGAAACAAGTTACATTTTTTATTTAAAGATTACGTAAATTAGATGGAACTGCCGGCATATAATGGCTTTGTCTGGCAGTAATGAATATAGATTGAGGTGTGAGGATTATGATGAAAAAGAGGAAGAATGTGCAGTTTATTGCTGCTGCAGCACTTACCGCAGCACTTGTAACAAGTCAGTTTTCATTTGCAACAGTAATGGGAGACGATACATCGACCGTACAGGTCAGCAGTCTGATCCCGAATAATGTTACGATTGATCAGCCGGTTCCTCTTTCAGATATTTCACTTCCGAAGAGTGATTATGGAACACTTTCCTGGGCAGATGGGTCTTGCGTACCGTCAGCGAGAGTGCAGACTTATGATGTTGTATTTCGCCCGTATAATGCTGCTGATCTGGCGAAGATTTCCGGCTGGGATGGGCAGTCAGATGCAATTTACAGCAGTGTGACAGTTGTTGTAAGCAGTATCAGTAAGGATTCAGATTATGAGGAGACTCAGACAGAGCAGAAAACTGCAGATACTGAGAATATTGCACAAAACACAGAAGAAAACACAGAGGCCAGCACGACAGATAATACTGAAGAAAATACGGAAACTACTGTTCCGGAAGTGACTCCGGAAGTAACGGAAAACCCGGAAAATACCGAGAACACAGCAGACTCTGAGTCCACGGAGGACAAGAATAACGCAGATACAGACAGCACAGAAGTGACGGAAACACCGGATAATGATAATACAGACAATATTATTACTGAGAATACGGAAGTACCGGCTGTAACAGTAACTCCGTCAGAAGATAAAGATACACCAGAGGCCGTTGAGACACCGGGACCTGCAGATATCGCAGAAATTACTGAGACACCATCAGTGACAGATACACCGGAACCTACAGTGACTCCGGAGGCTGATAAAGACAATATTTTTGATGGAACAGAGAAAGATATCACAGCAGATGACCGAGCTCAGTCGGTTGAGGAGGACACAGAGCCGTCTGATGAAGAAAAAGCACAGATAGCAGAAAAAAATCACACATGCAATGGCATTTCTGTATCAGGGATCAATCTTCCATGGTACGTACAGTTCAGGGTTGCAAGTGGTGAAAATTATGAATTTACCAATGAAGCAGAAGCAAATGTATTCAAATCTTATGAATTTGAATTATGTGATCTGAGAAACAATACTGAGTATGAGATCCCAGATGGTGAATATCTGAGTGTGACAGTTCCTGTTAAGGCCGGATATGATTATACAATTGAGCATCTTCTGGACAGTGGTGCTATGGAAACAATCGTGCCAAGTGTTGAGGGCAGTACAATGGTATTCAGTACACATTCTTTCAGCCCGTTTGGAATTGCAGGAAGCAAGGCACTTGTAGGAGAAGAAATTGAAGATGGAAGTTATTCTTCAGGTACAACTTCTACCGCGACAACGACTCCGCAGGCAACAGCCGCAGCTTCTACAAATACAGGCAGTACATCTGGCACTACTGCAAATAATGCAAGTAATACAGCATCCACTTCTGCGAATAATACATCTGTTCAGGCATCCACATCTGAAAATCAGAACAGTACTTCTGACTCTGCTGACCAGAGTGAAGCAGACAGTAAGGGAAATTCTGTAGGAGCAGTTGAGACTGGAGATAATACTCCGATCCTTCCGTTTGTGATCATTGGCATCGCAGCTGCGGTAATTGTAGCAGTACTCGTTTATCTTAAGAAGAAAAAATAATATTTTGCATAGCATTTTGCACATATGAAGCAAAGCTCTTCCATATATTTCAATATGGGAGGGCTTTTTTATGAAGGTAAAGGCAATTTTGAGATCATTGTTTCTGGCATATCTTCTGTCGGGTGTCTGCCTGCTCTTGCTGGCATTACTGGTATTCAAACTTGACATAGGGAAAGGGCCGGTTACGGTAGGAATTTTAGTGATTTATGTGCTGTCCTGCCTGGCAGGAGGATTTTTGGCAGGAAAGATACTTCGTCAGGATAAATATCGGTGGGGATTTCTGGTAGGCTTATGTTATTTTGTGTTACTTGCAGCTGTTTCTTTTGCAGTACAGAGAAAGTGGGATATGAGCTTCCAACATCTGGTGACTACATTTTTTATGTGTCTTGGAGGAGGAACCCTTGGAGGGATGCTTTCCTGATAAAAAAATGCTTTTAATTAGGCTGATTTTATGCTATACTATGCCCAGATAATTATACATAAGGAGGGATATATAATGGAACATATCAAAACATTAAATACAAAGAACCTGCAGAACACAGTGAAAAAAGGTGGATGCGGTGAATGTCAGACATCTTGCCAGTCAGCATGCAAAACTTCCTGTACTGTAGGAAATCAGAGCTGCGAGAACAAATAAGCAGGTTCAGAACATTCAGTAAGCAGCGGAGTGAAATCCGCTGCTTATTCTTATGAACAAAAAGTTACAGGAAAGGATTTTCAGAAAGATGAGTCTGATTCATAGATATCAGAGCAATGGCTATAACATTGTTCTGGATATTAACAGTGGATGTATTCATCTGGTAGACCTTGTAACATACGAAGTTCTTCCTTTTATGGAAGAGGGACTTTCAGAGCAGGAGATTGTTGACAAATTAAAAGATCAGTATCCTGAGGCTGATATCCGTACTTCTGTTTCCGAGTGTGAGAAACTGAAAGAACAGGGTATGCTGTTTACCAGAGATATATACGAAAACATTATTGATGAATTTACAGAGAATCGACAGACAGTAGTAAAGGCTTTGTGCCTGCACATTGCCCATGATTGTAATCTGGCCTGTCGATACTGTTTTGCCGAAGAGGGAGAATATCATGGAAGAAGAGCACTGATGTCTTTTGAAGTGGGTAAGAAAGCTCTTGATTTCCTGATCGCCAATTCCGGATCCAGAAAGAACCTGGAAGTGGATTTCTTCGGAGGAGAGCCTCTGATGAACTGGCAGGTTGTCAAAGACCTGGTGGCATACGGAAGAGAGCAGGAGAAACTCCATAATAAAAAATTCCGTTTTACACTGACAACGAACGGTGTTCTTCTCAATGATGAAGTTATGGAGTTCTGTAATAAAGAAATGGGAAATGTTGTTCTCAGTGTGGACGGACGTAAAGAAGTTCATGATTATATGAGACCTTTCCGCAAAGGAGCTGGAAGTTATGATCTGATCATTCCGAAATTCCAGAAATTTGCGGAATCCAGAAATCAGGACAAGTATTATGTGCGTGGTACATTTACACATCATAATCTCGATTTTTCAAAAGATGTTCTGCACCTTGCAGATCTTGGTTTCAAACAGATTTCTGTTGAACCGGTAGTTGCAGCTGATACAGAGGAATATGCAATCAGAGAAGAGGATATTCCTCAGATCATGGAAGAATACGATGCACTGGCAAAAGAAATGATCGCCAGAGAAAAAGCCGGAAAAGGTTTCAACTTCTTCCACTTTATGATTGACCTGACCGGTGGACCTTGTGTCTACAAACGTCTCTCAGGATGTGGTTCAGGAACCGAGTATCTTGCAGTAACTCCTTGGGGTGATTTTTATCCGTGTCATCAGTTTGTAGGTGAAGAAAAGTTCCTCATGGGAAATGTGGATGAAGGAATCACACATCCGGAGATTCGTGACAAGTTTGGTAAATGTAATGTTTATACAAAAGAAGCATGCAAAGACTGCTTCGCAAGATTTTACTGCAGTGGTGGCTGTGCTGCCAATGCTTATCATTTTCAGAAAGATATAAATGGCAATTATGGTATCGGATGCGAACTTCAGCGTAAGAGAGTGGAGTGCGCAATCATGATAAAGGCCGCATTAGCGGAATAAAATAATGCAAGAAGGGAAAGAACAATGAAGAAAAGCAAAGGAATTGTTGTGCTGCTTCTGACCGCCATTATCACAGTCTTTCTGTGTTACACGGCCGGGATTGGCCTCGGACCAACAGGTACCGGTTCTGCAAAAAACATTAAGACCGGCCTGGACCTGTCTGGTGGTGTAAGTATCACCTATCAGGCAAAAGACAGCAACCCAAGTGCAGAAGACATGTCAGATACTGTTTATAAACTCCAGAAGCGTGTTGAACAGTACAGTACAGAAGCACAGGTGTACAAAGAAGGAAGCGACCGTATCGCTGTAGAGATTCCTGGTGTTACAGATGCAGATGCGATTCTGAATGACCTTGGAAAACCGGGTTCTCTGTGTTTTATCACAATGACAGATGATGACGGTAATGCAAACTTCTCCAGTACAGGAAGCGGTTATGTACTGGCAAGAAGTCTGGACGAGATTCGTGAATCCGGATCCGTCGTTCTGGAAGGTACAGATGTAAAAGATGCCCAGGGTGGTGCATTCCAGTCTGACAAAAACAGCTCCAGAGAGTATGCAGTCAGCCTGACACTTACAGATGAAGGTAAGACAAAATTTGCAGATGCTACAGAAGCAAACGTAGGAAAACAGATTGCGATCGTTTATGACGATCAGATCTTAAGCGCACCGAAGGTAAACGAAGCAATCACAGGTGGACAGGCACAGATTACTGGTATGTCCAGTGTGGAAGAAGCACAGAATCTTGCTTCCTATATCCGTATCGGTTCTCTGAGCATCGAACTGGAAGAACTTCGTTCCAGCGTAGTTGCTGCACAGCTTGGTGAAGAAGCAATCTCCACCAGTGTTATGGCTGGTCTGATCGGTCTTGTTATTGTAATCATCTTCATGATTATTATGTATCGTCTGCCGGGTGTTGTTGCCGGTGTGGCACTGATCCTGTATACAGCGATCGTACTCATTACATTGAATGCATTTGACATCACACTGACTCTTCCGGGTATCGCAGGTATCATTCTTGGTATTGGTATGGCGGTTGATGCGAACGTTATCATTTACGCACGTATTCAGGAAGAAATCGCAGCCGGAAACTCTGTAAGAGCTTCTATTAAATCCGGTTTCTCAAAAGCGTTCAGCGCAATCTTCGATGGAAACATCACAACCCTGATCGCATCTCTCGTGCTGATGTGGCTTGGTTCCGGTACTGTTAAGGGCTTTGCTTATACACTGGCTCTTGGTATCGTAGTTTCCATGTTTACAGCTCTGGTTGTATCACGTTTTGTTATGAATGCTCTTTATGCAGTAGGATTCCATGATGAGAAATTCTACGGTCGTGCAAAACAGCGTAAAGTATTCAATGTTGTTGGAAAACGAAAAGTATTTTTCATTATTTCCATCATTCTGATCTTAAGTGGTCCGGTTGCAATGGCAATCCATCACAACGTAGATGGAACAGCTCTGAACTATGCACTTGACTTCTCAGGTGGTACTGCAACAACTGTAACATTCAACGAAGACATGGATATCAAGCAGATTGACTCTGAAGTAACTCCTGTCGTTGAAGAAGTTACAGGTGATAAGAATGTACAGCCGACTAAAGTTGTAGGAACGAATCAGGTAGTTATCAAGACGCGTACGCTTTCTCAGGAAGAACGTGAGAAACTGGATAATGCACTTGTTGAGAAATTTAATGTAGATGATTCTCTGATCACAACAGAAAGTATTTCTTCTACAGTAAGTTCCGAGATGAGAAGAGATGCAGTTGTTGCCGTGATTGTGGCTACACTCTGCATGCTTGCTTACATCTGGTTCCGTTTCAAAGATATCCGTTTCGCAAGCAGTGCAGTACTTGCCCTGCTGCATGACGTACTGGTTGTATTTGCATTCTATGGAATTTCCAGAATTTCCGTAGGTAATACCTTCATTGCCTGCATGCTTACCATCGTAGGTTATTCCATCAACGCAACGATCGTTATCTTCGACCGTATTCGTGAGAATACGAAGGGAAGCAGATCAAACCTTGAAGAGATCGTTAATGAAAGTATCACACAGACACTTACAAGAAGTATGTACACTTCTTTCACAACTTTCGTAATGGTAGCTGTTTTGTACATCATGGGTGTATCTTCTATACGTGAGTTCGCAGCTCCTCTGATGGTAGGTGTTATCTGTGGAGCTTATTCTTCTGTATGCATCACAGGTGCTCTGTGGCTGGTAATGAAACGCTATTATAAGAAACCTGTTGCACAGGCTGTAGCAGCAAAGAATACTGCAGCTCCTGCAAAACAGAATAATAACAGCCAGGATACAAAATCCGGAAAGAAAAATTCAGATCAGCCGAAAAAGAAAAACCGCAAGAGAGTAGCAGAACGTCTGGCGGCACAGGAAGCAGCGGCAAAAGAAAATGCTTCCAAAGATGAAAATAAGGATGCATAATCCGAAACATAAAAAGTAACAATTAAGTTGCTGTGAACGGAGTGAACAGTAACACATCTCAGATCCCGGGACAGACTGCTGCCCCGGGATTTGTGTTTTAATAATGGATAGGTTGATAAACAGAGAGGATCATTATGGAAAAGTGGATGGTATATAATAAGAAAGCAGATTTTCAAAAAATAGGCAGTGAATTTGGAATTGATCCTGTGATAGCGAGATTGATACGAAACCGTGATATACAGGATATGAAAGAGATTCGTTCCTATTTATATGGAACACTTGCGGAAATTCCATCCCCATGGAAGATGAAGGATATGGAACGTGCAGTGCAGATCCTTCAGAAAAAAATTACGCAGAAAAAAAAGATCCGAATCATCGGAGATTATGATATAGATGGCGTGACAGCTACCTGCATTTTGTTGAAAGGTCTGAAACGACTTAATGCAAATGTGGATACTTACATTCCGGACAGAGTAAAAGACGGATATGGAATGCATGAGCAGCTGATCGATAAAGCACTGGAAGATGGAATTGATACGATACTGACCTGCGATAATGGGATTGCAGCTGCGGCTGAAATAGAATACGCAAAAAAAGAAGGACTCACTGTGATCGTTACGGATCATCATGATATTCCTTTCCGCGATACAGAGGATGGAAGAATCTGGATCATTCCGAAAGCAGATGCAGTGGTGAATCCGAAACAGAATGACTGTCTGTATCCGAATAAAAATATCTGCGGGACGGTGGTTGCGTGGAAACTGATCTGGGCGTTATATGAAAGATTGGAGATTGACAGTGATGAGATATGGGATTTTCTTGAATTGGCAGCAATTGCAACAGTAGGTGATGTCATGGATCTGCAGGGAGAGAACAGAATCATTGTAAAGGAAGGACTGAAAAAACTTTCTTCTACTTCTTTTGAAGGGCTGAAAGCACTGATTTGTGTGAATAATCTTGAAGGTGCAGAGATTACGGCATATCATGTAGGGTTTGTTATTGGCCCATGTATCAATGCAAGCGGACGGCTTGATACAGCAGCAAGATCTCTGGAACTGCTTCTTGCGGATAATATGGAAGATGCAATGAAGCTTGCGGATGATCTGTATGATCTGAATCAGAGCAGAAAAGCCATGACAGAGCAAGGAAAAGAACAGGCGATTCAGAGCATTGAGGAAAATAATCTCGGTAAGGACCGAGTGTTGGTAGTGTATCTTCCAGACTGTCATGAGAGCCTTGCTGGTATTATTGCAGGACGGATCCGTGAAGCATATAATAAGCCGGTGTTTGTGCTGACGAAAGGATCTGATGGAGTAAAGGGAAGCGGACGGTCAATCGAGGCCTACTCTATGTATGAGGAACTGGTGAAATGCAGTGATCTGCTCATGCAGTTTGGCGGTCATCCGATGGCAGCCGGACTTTCAATGGAGGAAAAAAATGTAGAACTTTTCCGCAGACGTCTGAATGATAACTGTACCCTTACAGAACAGGATCTGATTCCCAAAATTATGATCGATGTGCCAATGCCGATTTCCTATCTTTCCAAAAAACTGACAGAACAGTTAAAGGTGCTGGAACCATTTGGTAAAGGGAACTCGAAACCTTTGTTTGCACAGAAAAATCTTCGGGCAGTGGGGATTCGTGTTTTTGGCAGAAACAGGAATGTGGCAAAGATGCTTCTTATAGATGAAAATGGAATAAAGATGGATGCAGTATATTTTGGAGAAGCACAGGAATTCGTGGATTTTGTACAGGCGCATGATACCATATCTGTTACATATTATCCTGAAATTAATGTTTTTCAGGGAAGAGAAAACCTGCAGGTGGTCATAAAGAATTATTGTTGATTTTGGCACTGAAATAAGGGAAAAGTATGGAGTTTCGTAAAGTTTTCGTAAATACACTGTATGATAATGCAAATTGCACACAAAATTGCACATAATTTCGACAAATATGATATTTTAGCATAAAATTAAACATCTGGTTCGTCAAATTCTACAGCTAAGACTGCAGTTAAGACAGGAGATAATACACCGATTCTTCCATTCGTGATTATTCTTCTGGCAGCAATCGTAGCAATTGTAGTTTTTGTAAAAAAACGTTTCGGAAGCAAAAAGAACTGATATTTGATCAGAAAAAAAATAAGCAATAAAAAAATCCGTTTCAGGTGATAAGCCTGAGACGGATTTTTTATGTAATAGGAAATTACTCCGTAATGTTCCTATTACATAAAAACGCTCCGCGAGGATGCGACCAGATGCATGAGGAATATGTCTGCTGAAGCAGACCGCATCTGGCGCGCAAAGCGTAACAAGTCCCTCAAAGATTGAGGGATTCAGGGAGTTTGAAGCGGACTTGTCCGCTTTGTTCTGTGAGGAAGATTCCAAAAGAAAAAATCATCCAAGTCTTCTGCGGAGCATTTCCGGATTCATTGCGTAGTTGATGGCAGTTTCTTTTGTGATGCGTCCATTTTTGTACAATTCAAAAAGGCTTTGATCCATGGAGCGCATCTGTCCGGGACTGGAAGAAATGACACCGTCGATCTGATGAATTTTATTATCACGGATCATATTCCGGATAGCGGGAGTAAGACGCATAATCTCAAAAACAGGAATATTTTTGCCGTTGACATCCGGAACCAGCTGTTGAGAAATGACAGCCTGAAGCACCATAGAAAGCTGCATAATGATCTGATGCTGCTGGGATGGTTCAAAAACATCTATGATACGGTTGAGCGAATTTGCGGCTCCGAGTGTGTGCAGACTGGAAAGGATGAGATGACCGGTCTCGGCAGCTGTCATGGCAGTCTGAATGGTTTCGTGATCACGCATTTCGCCAAGAAGAATGACATCCGGGCTCTGGCGAAGGGTAGCTCGCAGGGAAGTAATATAATTTTCCGTATCAGTGCATATCTCACGCTGGCTTACGATACAACGATCGTGTCGATGCAGGTATTCCAGAGGATCTTCCAGCGTAATGATATGCCCTTCGCGAGAATGGTTGATCCGATCGATAAGTCAGGCCATGGTTGTGGATTTTCCGCTTCCGGCAGATCCGGTTACAAGAACCATGCCTTTTGTCAGATCAGCAATACTCATGACATCCTCGGGAATAGAAAGCTCGGCGGGATCCGGCAGCTGGAAAGCGATAACACGTATGACTGCTGCCAGAGAACCACGCTGTTTGTAAGCATTGATACGAAAACGTGACAGACCTGGAATAGAAAAGGAAAAGTCATCGTCACCGGTATTGTGCAGTCGTGAGATATCACGGTTATTCGCCATCTGATAAATTGCTTCGAGAATTTCACTGGTCTGTTCCGGCATCAGACGGTCACCATAGGTGGAAAGACGTCCATCGGTTTTTATAGAAAGTGGACGTCCTGCAATAATAAAAATATCTGAAGCGTGCAGATCTGCTGCCTTAGAGAGAAATTCCAGAGTTTGTTCTTTATTCATGAGTGCCTCCTTTATAAACAGACTGACTGGTGTCCGGAGTCCAGGAAGCCGTGGTGTCTGTTTTCCATTGTAATATTTGTATCAGAGAATCCCCGGATTTCTCCGGGTATAAAACCTTCAGGCAGACAGTGAGTTGCTGAGTGTCAGAGAGTGATTCGGCGAAAAGCAATGTCTGCTTTTCCTCGTCAAAAGTAAGCTCAGAATGATCCTTGCAGAATTGTCCGACAAGGGCAAGATAATTCTTCTGATCGGTGGCCTGCCGGTAGGCATCTGTGAGTTCTGTCTGAATCTCATTGATAACAGTGGAAGCCTGACTGCAGGCATTATAATAATCTTCTGTCTGTTGCATGGAATTACGGGCGGTGCTTAATTCTGAACGGGAATTTCCGAGTGTCAGCAAAGAAAGCACTGCAAGACAAAGCACGGAAAAGATCAGAAACAGAGAGGGAATTCCCGTGGCAGTAAAAAAGCTGTTATGGTCTTTCATGAGCTGGCCTCCTTGTCTGAATTTTCAATAATAGGAAAAACCAGATCAATCGTGTAAATCTGTATATCATTTGTGGCGTGATAGAAAGTAAGGGTTCCCTGTCTGGAGTTCGCTGTTTCGTGTAATGTAAGTTCCATTTTATAGGAAGCCTGTGAATCGGAACAGAGTTGCCAGGAACTGTCATAGTACCATTCGATGAGATTGTCCTGAATCTGTCCATCAGGAAACAGTGAGACAAAGCTTTTTGCGGTTCCGTCACTGTCTTCCAGAATTTCACCGACGGAAGTTGTGAGCGTTTGTATATGACGCCATTCCTGAGCCTGTATATGATTTTTTTTTGCAGCAGCAAAGATACGGATACAGGCAGCACTGGAAAGTGCCAGAAAAAGCAGAACAAAGATCATTTCCATTAAAAAGAGACTTGTTTTTGAATGTGCGGATATTTTTTTCATGATGCCTCCTTGGAAACGGAATTCTGATGGAGATAAAAAGTTTCTTTGTTTCCTTCAGAATCTTTTAATTCAAAAGAATAAAAACCAGGTCTGCTTTCAGAGATCTGAAAGTCAGAAAGTTGAGCAATCGTTGTTCCGGCAGATGCATTGGCAGAAGAACTGTCTGAAGTAAAGAGTTCTTTCAGATTACCCTGATCAAGATAAATATAAGTGATGTAATCCTTATCATTCAGTGTATCACGAAAACAAAGGGCAGAAAGATTATCCAGTTTGCCGGTGAAAATTCCATTTACTGTGTCATGCTGTCTGAACTTGGTTGTAAGATAGGAAACAGCAGTACCGAGAGTATTTTCTGCATTTGTATTTTTTACAGTCTGCTGATAAATGCGTGCTGAAAAAAGCAGCATGAGCAGAAGAAAAAGAACAAAAATGCCAAAAAGCAGAAGAGAAGCCAGTTCAGCAACTGGATGTCTGGTGATAAGCCTTTTTTTCATTTGGCAGCCCCCTTTCCATGTCCGGCAGTATCGGACAGCAGAATTACACTTATATAAGGAAGTAGGTTGGAACCGTTTGGGGTATATTCGACAACAAAACGAGAGCGGTCATAAGTTATGTGGTAATCATTCAGAATCTGGTCCAGACTTTCTGGATATTGACCATTCATGGCATATGACCGGATTGCGCCATTTTCAAGTGCCTGTTCCAGTGCCTGTTGTTCTTTGTGAAGGGTTTCATCGGATGCAAAGCTGACACTGATGAAAAAAATGCTGCTGATCAGAATGAGAAAGCATAAAGGTAGTAACAGACTGAATCTACGTAAAAATTTTTTCCTGTGGCTGTCAAAGAGTTCCATTTATAGCTCACCTCACAATGCAATATCAGAGAGAATACCCAGAAGCGGCATCATTACAGAAAGCAGAACGAGACCGACAAGCAGGGACAGGATGATGACAATCGTTGGCTCAACGATGGAGATTGCTTCCGAAATCAGATCAACTGCTTTTTCACGATATTTTACGGAAAGCTGATTAAGTGCCTCATCTGCCGAACCAGATTGAAAACCAACAGAAATCAGTCTTCCCTCCATACCGGTAAAAAGTTTGGAATCTGTCAGTGCCTGATAAAACGGAGTGCCTTCTTCCAGTAAATGACCTGTTTCTTCCAGTCGCTTCAAAATCAGAGGATGTGAAACCATTTCAGCAGACAGCTCAAGACTTGTATCTGGAGTGAGACCGCTTTTCAGCCCGAGAGAAAGTCCCTGTGCAAGACGCCCGTAATCGGCAGCCAGTGGGATATCGCGAAAGACTGGTAAGTGGTAAGCTGCGTTTCTCAGATAAATGTGTCCTTTTTCGCTCAGACTGAGAAAAAGAATCAGACCAACCAAGAGAACTACCAATATCAGGAAAATACCGGAATAATTGCTGAGAATACTCCCGGCTTTCAGTAATCCAAGAGAAAGCGTATTCATTTCCATACCCATCTGCTGAAAGACCTGCTGAAATACAGGAAGTACCTTTACAAGAAGAACGACAATAACGATTCCCATCATTCCAAGCATGATCAGGGGATAGGTAACTGCACTTCGAATCTGTTCGGAAACTTCCTGTTCCTGTTCATAGTGCAGAGTCAGGCTGTTCAGAATTTCATCCAGACATCCTGTTTCTTCACCAGTCTTTATATAAGAAACAGAAGAATGGGGGAATCTTCCGGAAGTTTCCATTGCCTGTGTAAGACTTCCGGTTTCTTCCATGGAAGTGAGCAGCGCGGTGATGATTTCACGGTCTGTATCCGTCTGACTTTCATCGTGAAGAATTGCCAAGCCTTCTGTTAAAGAAATGCCTGAATGAATCAGCATTCCAAGCTGTCCGAAAAAGTTACTGAGCTCCCGGGCTGTTAATGTGTATTTCATAAAAAATCTCCTTTGCCATTAACGTGTGAATTGTACAGTGTAATTGCTTTCATCTCCAATGTAATCCTGAATAGCTTCTTTGTCATCGCTGTTGGAATCAAAGGTAGGATCCATAAGTGTCCAGGTATCTCCTTTAAAGGATACTGCCTGATTGACCCAGCCTTTGGAGCGTATATATACATCGATCCAGGCATGCTTGATATCTCCGGCATAACCAATCTGAAGTTTGCATGGAATATCACAGCTTCGGAGCATGGCCGTGGTGAGCGCGGCATAATCAAAACAGATGCCGGTGCCTGTTTTCAGGGTTTCATCGACATCGGGAAGATATCCGGTGGTCACAGTATCTGCTTTTTCATAATCATAAGTCAGATTTGACACAACATAATCGTAAATCTGCTGCAATGCATCTACATCAACGGTGTCCTCATCGATCAGGGAGAGCGCAAGCTGGCTGGCTTTGCTGTCCGGTGTAAAGTTTACATATTGATTTGGATAGAGAAAAGGCAGAAAATCATTTTCAAGCTGTACGGTAACTGTTTCGCTGTAAAGAGCTGCATACTGGTCACCCTGTACCTGTTGGTAACCGGTAATTGTGTAATCACCGCTGCCTTCTGTAAAAGTGACGGTTGCGGATTCTCCGGGTGCAATAAAATAAGAATAAAGTGCACCAGAAGGAGAAATGATCTGCAAACTGCATGTCAGGTCAGAAGAATCGGACTGGGCAATAAAGTAGCCCTGGCTGATATTGGATACATCCAGTATCATAGGCGATGAGCCAATAGTTTCTTTTCCGGTGGCTTCAGGAACAAGAACCTGGAGCGGGGAATAGACAGGGGGTTCATCTTTTTTTTGCGAAGAAGATCCGCAGCCTGAAATAAATATTAACAGAAAAGGCAGACACAATAGCATGGCAAGGAGTCGTAAGCGAATGAATCGGTTCATGTGACTGCTCCTTGATAATATGAAATATTTACTTGTGTTTGTTTTGAATTAAGTATAGCAGAGTAGATGTTTACAGGCAATATTCCTTAAGAGGTTTTTGATTTTTTGAATTATTACAGAAATGTGAAATATGCAGGAAAAAACGTTGACATTCACTGAAAAAAAAACTATACTTATAGCATAAAGGCAAACCTGCTGAAAGGCAGGGACGCAAAGCCACGGGTCTAAGGTCGTGAGACTAAGGCAGCCGGTTGCCGCATTAAATTCCGATTTAGTGACGTATTATGGACTACAGAAGAGAGAATCTGAATTAACATATGCGGCCGTTTAATTTAATTAAACGGTTTTTTTGTGTGTTAAAATATGAATAACTCTGATGTTCCGGCAACCGGATTGCTGTGAATAATATTGTATTTCATACGTCGATATCTGAAAGGTGTGATAATATGAAAAGAAAAATGAAAATCAAAGAATTCCTTACAAGGAAAAAAGTTGCAGCAGGATGTGTTGCAGCAGCCGCGGTGATTGCCGCAGGAAGTTTTTCGATGGTGATGCAGTCTTCTGACATACCAGAACTTTCCAGTTATACGGATCCGGTGATCGAAACAACAATTACCGGTGATGATACTCCGCTGGCATCAAAGCCAAAGGTAACAACGAAGACAAAAAGAAAAACGAAGACAACGAGAAAGAAAGTAAAACTGAAAAAAGCATCGAAGAAGTCATACACCAAAAAACTTCCAAAAAAGAAAAAAACAACTACCAAAACCAGGAAGAGTGGTAAGAAGACTGTGAAGACACAGACAACTGTACAGACAGCAACGACTGAGAAGTACACAAAGAAATCCAAACAGAAAGTTGTCACACAGAAAATAGTAACAACAGTCAAGACTACAACAACAGTTGCAGCTTCACAGCAGAATGCGCAGACGCAGGAAGTTTCATTCCAGAGTTCCGGAACTCAGAACTCTGGTTCAGCAAAGACCTCCAGTCAGAAGGCATCCAAGCATACGATCAGCAATGTTGCTTCTATTGCACCGAAGATGGACAGCAGAGTACTGAATGCGTATGCAAGAATGGGATTTACGGTAACGGTTGATCCGAATGCCGCTTATGCAGGACATTTTGATGCAAGATCACGAAGCATCACGATCCAGGAAGCAGATGAGACAATTTATCATGAGCTTGGACATTTCCTTGCATTTATTGCAGGCAACGTAGATCAGAGCAGTGCATTCGCATCTGTATATAACAGTGAAAAAGCGAAATTCACAGGATATAATAAAGCATATGCAACACAGAATGCTGCGGAATATTTTGCTGAATCTGTGAAGGATTATATGCTGAATGGAGCTGCACTGAGCAGCCAGCGCCCGAATACATATAAGGCAATCCAGTCAGCATTGAATACAGTAACAACTGCCAGAGCAGATGTAATACTGAAAGCTTACTCTTCAATCTGGAGCTAATAAAAGAACAATTAAGAATTAGAAAGGCTGCCTGCCTGTGAGCAGGTGGCTTTTTTATTTATATAGAATGTCCTAAACAGCTGACAAAACGGGTTAGTCATTGATTCTGTCACAAAAAAGTGATATAATTATAAACCAGATTTATATGTAAAGAAAAGCGAGGTACGCAAAAATGAAAACAATAGAAGATTACGTAAGAAGTATTCCGGATTTTCCGGAACCGGGTATTATTTTCAGAGACATTACAAGTGTTCTGCAGGATGCAGATGGACTTCAGCTTGCAATTGATTCCATGCAGGACTGTCTCAAGGATACGGATGTAGATGTGATCGTAGGAACTGAATCCAGAGGCTTTATCTTTGGTGTGCCGATTGCATATAATCTTCATAAACCATTTGTACCGGTTCGCAAAAAAGGCAAACTTCCATGTGAGACTGTTTCCAGAAGCTATGATCTGGAATATGGAAGTGCAACTATAGAGATGCACAAAGACTCTATCAAACCAGGACAGAAAGTAGCAATCATTGATGACCTGATCGCTACCGGTGGTACGGTGGAAGCTGCAATTAAGCTGGTAGAAGAACTTGGCGGTGAAGTAGTCAAAGTTGTTTTCCTTATGGAGCTTGCAGGATTAAAAGGACGCGAAAGACTCGCTGGTTATGATGTGGCTTCTGTGATCAGATACGAAGGTAAATGATTCTGCGGCGGCAACAGCGTGAACAGTAATAAATAACGGCAGGCAGGTGGGAGATAATGGCAGATAAGAAAGAGAATGTACAGCTTGAAAAAACAATGGACAAGGCAGAACAGGAAAAGCTTGAATCCGTAAAAAAAGCAGATGCAGCGGTCAAAACCATGCAGGATTTTACCAGCCCGGAGGTTTTGTATGAGGAGCTGATAGCCAGCGTGAAGAAATATCACCCTTCTACGGATATTTCCATGATACAGAAAGCCTACGAAGTGGCCAGGGAAGCCCACAAAGATCAGAAGCGAAAATCAGGAGAGCCGTATATCATACATCCTCTTTGTGTGGCAATCATACTTGCAGATCTTGAGCTGGACAAAGAAACGATTGTTGCAGGTCTTCTTCATGATGCAGTTGAAGATACCTGGATGACAATAGAAGAAGTAGAGAAGGAGTTCAGTGCAGAAGTTGCACTTCTGGTGGATGGCGTTACCAAACTGGGACAGTTAAGCTATTCAGCTGATAAAGTAGAACTTCAGGCAGAAAACCTTCGAAAGATGTTTCTTGCCATGGCAAAGGATATCCGTGTTATTCTGATCAAGCTTGCAGACCGCCTGCATAATATGCGCACCCTGCAGTATATGAGACCGGAGAAACAGCAGGAAAAAGCCCGTGAAACGATGGATATTTATGCACCGATCGCTATGAGACTTGGTATCTCCAAAATCAAAGTAGAGCTGGATGACCTTTCGCTGAAATATCTGAAACCAGATGTATACTATGATCTGGTGGATAAAGTTGCTCTTCGTAAAAGTGAACGACAGGAGTTTGTAAACAATATCGTCAAACAGGTCAAGCAGCATATGGATGAGGCATCCATTAAAGCGCAGGTTGACGGAAGAATCAAACATTTCTTCAGTATCTATAAAAAGATGGTCAACCAGGACAAGACGATCGATCAGATTTATGATCTGTTTGCAGTACGTATCCTGGTAGATACTGTCAAAGACTGCTATGCGGCACTTGGCGTCATCCATGAGATGTATAAACCGATTCCGGGCAGGTTCAAGGACTATATTGCCATGCCGAAGCCAAATATGTATCAGTCTCTGCATACGACGCTGATCGGCCCGAACGGACAGCCATTTGAAATTCAGATCCGCACATTTGAGATGCACAAGACTGCGGAATATGGTATTGCTGCACACTGGAAATATAAAGAATCATCCGATGGTAAAGTACCTGTTGATAAGAGAGAAGAAGAGAAACTAAACTGGCTGCGTCAGATTCTGGAATGGCAGAAAGATATGTCTGACAACAGAGAATTTATGAGTCTTCTTAAGAATGACTTAGATCTTTTTGCAGACAGTGTTTATTGTTTCACACCGCAGGGAGATGTCAAGAACCTGCCAAATGGATCTACACCGATTGATTTTGCCTACAGTGTACACAGTGCTGTTGGTAACCGTATGGTTGGGGCGCGTGTCAATGGTAAACTGGTTCCAATTGAGTATCAGATCAAAAATGGGGACCGTATTGAGATCATTACTTCACAGAATTCACAGGGACCGAGCCGTGACTGGCTGAATCTTGTCAAGAGCACACAGGCAAAGAATAAGATCAATCAGTGGTTCAAGAAAGAACTGAAAGAAGATAACATCCTGAAAGGCAAAGACATGCTGACACAGTATGCCAAGTCCAAAGGATATAAACTTGGAATCTATACAAAACCGCAGTTCCTGGAATCCGTTATGCGTAAATATGGATTCCGTGACTGGGATTCTGTACTGGCTGCAATCGGCCATGGTGGTCTGAAAGAAGGACAGGTCTTCAATAAGCTGATGGAAGCTTATGATAAAGAAAATCAGAAGAATCTTACAGACGAGCAGGTATTGGAGGCTACTGGGGAAGCACAGGAGAAACTGCATGTTACAAAAAACAAAGGTGGTATCGTTGTAAAAGGTATCCATGATGTTGCAGTTCGTTTTTCAAAGTGCTGCAGTCCGATCCCTGGAGACGAAATCGTTGGATTTGTTACAAGGGGACGGGGAATTACCATTCATCGTACAGATTGTGTGAATGTGCTGAATATGTCGGAAATGGATCGATCCCGTCTGATCGAAGCTGAATGGCAGCCAACGGACAATAAAGGTTCTGAGAAATATATGGCTGAGATTCAGGTCTATGCAAATAACCGTACTGGTCTTCTGGTGGATCTTTCCAAAATCTTTACAGAGAGAAAGATTGATATGAGAAGCATTAACAGCCGTACAAGCAAGCAGGAAAAGGCGACGATTTCAATCAGCTTTGAGATTGGAAGCAAAGAAGAGCTTTCATCACTTGTTGCCAAGATACGTCAGGTAGAAAGTGTGATCGACGTAGAACGTACAACCGGTTGATTTAGATGAGGATAATAGTATGAAAAGACTGGATTTACAGAAATGTATTGTTGGAAGTGTGTTTACGAACTGTTACTTCCTGAAAAATAAAGAAACAGAAGAAATGCTGATCGTTGATCCGGGCGATAATGCCGACAGAATCGAACAGAAAGTTCTTGAAATGCAGGGCAGACCGGTTGCAATTCTTCTGACACATGGTCATTTTGACCATATTCTTGCAGCAGAAGAAATCAAAAAGAAATATAATATTCCAATTTATGCATGTGCCAAAGAAGAAAAGACGCTGCAGGATCCAAGAATCAATCTGACAGCATTTCACACAAGCAGCTATACATTGAAGGCGGATGTCTATCTTACGGATCTTCAGGTTGTGGAATTGGCAGGTTTTTCGGTTCAGATGATCGAGACTCCCGGACATACGTTAGGAAGCTGTTGCTATTATTTGAAAGATGAAGGAGTTTTGTTCAGCGGAGATACTGTTTTCTGTGGGTCGGTGGGAAGAACTGATTTTCCGGAGGGAAGCACCGCGGCAATCGTAAACAGTCTGCACAGACTGCTGGAAGCACTTCCGGATGATACGGAAGTTTATCCGGGACATGATACGTCAACAACGATTGGTTATGAAAAGAGGTATAATCCATTTGTATAAGATTGGTATTCTGTTTCAGGACAGAGAGTTTGAACACGATATATATGAACTGATCCGTGCGTTTTATCCGGGAAGTGAGATCTGTTCTTTCTATGAAGAAGAGGAAGCGGGCTGTGATCTTTATTTTCGGATTGAAAAGCAGGGTGATTCCTGTGTGATCCGGTATGAGGACCATGAGAATAAAGGCGTGACAAGTGCAGAGTTTATAGAAGGGCAGTCTTCGGATGCCCTTATTTCTTGTGTGGATGCTGATGACAGTGAGGCAAAAGAACGTGCACATGCGATTCGTAAGGAGCGTAAGGATATTGTTAAGATTGCACTGTACAAGTTATTAGTAAAGCTGACGGGGAAAACACTTCCGTGGGGAAACCTGACAGGTATCCGGCCGGCGAAACTTGCAATGGGACTGATTGAATCTGGTATGAAGAATACGGAAGCGGCACAGGAAATGAGAGAGCGCTATATGGTGAGTCCGCAGAAAACAGCACTTGCGATCACAATAGCGAACAGAGAAAGAGAGATTCTCAAAGATATTGATTATGAAAATGGTTACAGTCTGTATGTGGGAATCCCGTTCTGCCCGAGTATATGTCTTTACTGTTCTTTTAGTTCCTATCCATTGAAACAGTGGAAGAACCGTGTGAACCAGTATCTGGAAGCACTTTGCAAAGAGATAAAAGAAGTTGCTGCAATCATGAAAGCAAAAGGCAGAAAACTGGATACGGTTTATATTGGAGGAGGTACACCGACAACGCTGGAACCGGAGCAGCTGAAAGTCCTTCTGGATGCACTGATGGAGAATTTTTGCTGCGAGAATCTTGCAGAATTTACGATTGAAGCAGGAAGACCGGACAGTATTACCAGAGAAAAGCTGATGATGATCCGCAATTATCCGATTACAAGGATTTCTGTAAATCCACAGACGATGAATCAGGAAACGCTGGATATTATTGGAAGACGTCATACAGTAGAGGAAACAAAGCAGGCATTTATGCTTGCAAGAGAGTGTGGTTTTGACAACATCAATATGGATCTGATCGTTGGTCTGCCTGGAGAAGATAAGATAATGGTAGAAAACACATTGAATGAAGTGAAAGCACTTGCACCAGACAGCATAACCGTACATTCCCTTGCTGTTAAGAGGGCGGCACGACTGAATATTTTTAAAGATAAATATCAGGAAATGACTTTTGAGAACAACCAGGAAATCATGGACATGACCATGAAAACAGCCTACGAAATGGAAATGGGTCCTTATTATCTGTACAGACAGAAAAATATGAAGGGAAATTTTGAGAATGTTGGCTATGCAAAGGTTGACAAAGCCGGGATTTACAATATACTAATTATGGAGGAAAAACAGCCGATCATCGCTTTGGGGGCCGGCGGTTCTTCCAAGCTTGTCTTTGATCAGGGCAAACGTATTGAACGTGTGGAAAATGTCAAAGATGTTACAAATTACATTGACCGTATTGATGAAATGATAGAACGAAAACGCAAAGGAATCGATAGCTGGTTATGACAGCAGGAGGTGGACGTATTGCAGACAGCAGAGAAAGAGCCGGGACAGGCGGAAATATTCAAGTCTGGTGACAGATTGCTGGATTTTGATCTTTCTGAGGAACTGAATCATGGAATTGCTGTCAGTAATCTTGCGTATGCTGTAGCTGCCGAACTGGGGCAGGACGAGGAGTTCTGTTATCAGATGGCGATTGCCGGAATGCTCCATGATATTGGGAAGCTGAAGCTTACCGGCTATATCAACGGACAGGAAAATGATCCCCTTCTGATAGAAGAACTGAAGTATGTCCGTATGCATTCTTCGCTGGGATATGAAGAACTGAAGGATCAGGGGTATTCAGAGCTGGTACTTCAGAGTGTTTTGTATCATCATGAAAATTATGATGGCAGCGGCTATCCGTCGAATCTCAGAGGGGACAGCATTCCGCTTGGAGCAAGAATTTTGCGTGTCTGCGATGTTTATGCGGCACTGAGCTCAGACAGACCTTACAGAAAAGCGTTTGATGTCAGTACAGTGATAGAGCTTATGATCGATGAGATCAAAAATTTTGATATGGAAGTTTTTCTTGCATTTCAGAGAGTTGTACACAATAACAAATAACAGGAGGACAGTATGGCGTTAAAGAAGAAACCGGTTACCGGTATGAAAGACATTTTACCAAAAGAGATGGAAATTCGTAATTATGTGATGAACATGATTCGTGAAACATATGGAAAATTTGGATTTTCTGCAATTGAGACACCATGTGTGGAGCATATCGAAAATCTCAGCAGCAAACAGGGTGGAGAGAATGAGAAACTGATCTTCAAGATTCTGAAACGAGGAGAAAAACTGAAACTGGATACAGCAGAGTGTGAGGCTGATCTGGTTGATTCAGGCCTTCGTTATGATCTGACTGTACCGCTTTCCAGATATTATTCCAACAATGCAGGACAGCTTCCGACTCCGTTTAAGGCACTTCAGATGGGCAATGTCTGGAGAGCGGACCGTCCGCAGAGAGGCCGTTTCCGCCAGTTTATGCAGTGTGATATTGATATTCTTGGTGAGCCTACTTATCTTGCAGAAATTGAACTTGTCATGGCAACAACGACATTGCTTGGCAAACTGGATTTCCATAATTTCACGATCCGTATCAATGACCGAAAAATCCTGAAAGCTATGGCACAGTACAGTGGATTTCCGGAAGATAGCTTTGATACAGTTTTCATCATTCTGGACAAGATGGACAAGATTGGTCTGGAAGGTGTAGCTGAAGAACTGGAAAAAGAAGGTTTCAGCAAAGACAGTATTGATACCTATCTTGGTATGTTCAAAGAAATTACAACTGATATTGAAGGCGTACGTTACTGCAAAGAAAAAATGAGTGATGTTCTGGATCCGAAAGTAGCAGAAGATCTTGAGACCATCATCACAGCAGTTGATTCTGTGAAAAATGCAGACTTTAAGATTTCCTTTGATCCGACTCTGGTTCGTGGAATGTCTTACTACACAGGTCCGATCTTTGAGATCGCAATGGATGAGTTTGGCGGTTCTGTTGGTGGCGGCGGACGTTATGATGAGATGATCGGTAAATTCACCGGACAGAATACATCTGCATGCGGATTTTCCATTGGATTTGAGAGAATCGTTATGCTGCTTCTGGAGAGAGGGTATGAAATCCCGACAAATGCAGCTAAGAAAGCATATCTGATCGAGAAGAACATGCCGGCTGATAAACTTCTTCCGATTCTGAAACAGGCAGAAGAAGAACGTAAGAATGGTGTTCAGGTCAACATTTCTATCATGAAGAAAAATAAGAAATTCCAGAAGGAACAGATGACAGCGGAAGGATATACAGAATTTGTAGAATTCTTTAATAAATAAGTGCTTCAAAAAGGAGAAAAATCATGGCTGAAAGTATGAAAGGTCTGCACAGGACATGCCGATGTGCAGAAGTAACAAAGGATATGGTCGGCAGCAAAGTAACCCTGATGGGATGGGTGCAGAAGGCACGTAACAAAGGAGGTCTTGTCTTTGTTGATCTTCGTGACCGTTCCGGTATCATGCAGGTGATCTTTGAAAATGGCAGCATTGACCAGGAAGGTTTTGAAAAAGCAGGCAAACTGAGAAGTGAGTTTGTAATCGCAGTTACCGGTACAGTTGAGAATCGCGGTGGTGCTGTAAATGAAAATCTTGCTACAGGTGCACTGGAACTCCGTGCAGAATCTTTAAGAATTCTCGCAGAGTCTGAGGTTCCGCCTTTCCCGATCGAAGAGAACAGCAAGACAAAAGATGAAATTCGTCTGAAATACCGTTACCTTGACCTGAGAAGACCGGACCTTCAGAGAAATTTGATGATGAAGAGCAAAGTAATGATGCTTACCCGTAAATTCTTCACAGATGAAGGATTCCTGGAAGTTGAGACACCAATGCTTGGTAAGAGTACACCGGAAGGTGCGAGAGATTATCTTGTTCCGTCCAGAATTCACCCAGGTTCTTTCTACGGCCTTCCACAGTCTCCGCAGCTGTACAAACAGCTTCTGATGTGCTCCGGATATGACCGTTACATTCAGATCGCACGTTGTTTCCGTGATGAGGACCTTCGTGCAGACCGTCAGCCGGAATTTACACAGATCGATATGGAGCTTTCCTTTGTAGACGTAGACGATGTTATCGATGTAAATGAGCGATTCCTTGCTTATCTGTTTAAAGAAGTTCTGGATGTGGATGTCAAGCTTCCAATTCAGAGAATTACATGGCAGGAAGCTATGGACCGTTTCGGTTCTGACAAACCGGATATGCGTTTTGGTATGGAACTGCATGATGTAAGTGAAGTAGTGAAAGATTGCGGATTCGTAGTATTCAAGAATGCACTGGAGGCTGGTGGAAGTGTCCGTGGTATCAATGCAGAAGGCCAGGGAAGCATGCCTCGTAAGAAGATTGACAAGCTTGTTGATTTCGCCAAGACTTATGGTGCAAAAGGTCTTGCTTACATCGCTATTGCAGAAGATGGTACACGCAAATCTTCCTTTGCTAAATTCATGACAGAAGAAGAGCTGGATGCTCTGGTTCGGGCGATGGAAGGTAAACCGGGAGATCTGCTTCTCTTTGCAGCAGACAAGAACAAAGTTGTATATGATGTTCTTGGTGCTCTTCGTGTAGAACTTGCAAAACAGATGGATCTTCTTGACAAAAACGAATATCGTTTCGTATGGGTAACAGAGTTCCCGCTTCTTGAATGGAGTGAAGAAGAAAACCGCTATACAGCAATGCATCATCCATTTACGATGTTGATGGAAGAGGATATCCCACTGATCGAGAGTGGAGATCTTGGAAAAATCCGTGCAAAAGCTTATGATATCGTATTGAATGGTAATGAGATCGGTGGAGGTAGTGTTCGAATCCATCAGAATGATATTCAGGAAAAAATGTTTGAGATGCTTGGATTTACGAAAGATGCAGCTTACAAACAGTTTGGTTTCCTTCTGAATGCATTCAAATATGGAGTTCCGCCTCACGCTGGACTGGCATATGGACTTGACCGTCTGGTTATGCTGATGGCAAAAGTTGACAGTATTCGTGATGTCATTGCATTCCCGAAAGTAAAAGATGCCTCCTGTCTGATGACAGAATCACCGAGTGTGGTAAGCGAACAGCAGCTTGAGGAACTTGGGCTTGAAACAGCTAAAGAAGAAACAACAGAAGAATAAGAGCAGCAAATAGGCTGCAGATATAAAAGAAAACGGCTGTCCCGGATGTGGGACGGCCGTTTTGAAGTATAAAAATTAGTTTTGTTCAGAGGAATCAGCGGTATCGTTTGCTTCTTCGGATACCGGAGTACTGCTGAGCGTTCCGAAAATGGCATTTCCGATTGCTGCATTGCTGTCCTGGAGTTTCCAGGAAACACCATCATTGGTAAGATGGAAAACAGCAGCAGTCTGTACAGTCGCTGTATTTGATTTGATTTTTGACAGAAGCAGCTGCATGGATTTTTCATAACGTTTGACAGAACCATCAATTACAGCATCGGCAGAACTCAGATAAGTATCCAGTTCATTCTGATAGGCAGTAAGGATCGCATTGCTGTCAAAGGTAGTGATCTTAGTCTGAATGACAGCATTGTAGCTTTCTTCGTCACAGCTGGAAATATTGAAATCAAAAGTAGAGTGAAAAAGCTCCACCAGTGCGGCAGCAATAGAATTCTTGTCTGTATCGGAAGTATTGAACAGGCTTTCGATTCCAAGATAATTGCCCATTTGTTCTGTATTCATTGTTTTAAGGGTATTCAGATAGACGGTCAGGGTTTCCTCAGGTGAGAGGAGGTTGTTATCAGACAGATAAGTCATCAGACCGCCGACAAGATTGTTCTCCAGGGAGTGTGAACGTATGATCTCCCATTCGTCTTTGTCATCATTACTTCCCTTATTACAAAGTTTCACAGTACATTCTCGTTCTACGGTAGCATAATTGTTATTGCTGAGGAGTTGATCCAGCAGGAGATAACGTTCTTCCATGGAATCTGTGGTTTTTTCTGTAGCCTGTTCTTCGCTGTCAGCCGCTTTGAGAATTGCATTTTTCAGAGAAGCTTCGCCGTAATCTTTGGCAAGAGAGGCTGCATCTATTGTGGATAAGCGCAGGGAAGCTGTGGCTTCTTTTTTATCGTTGTCGACGTTTACACTCAGAATTTCGTAATCAAAATTCTGGAAGAAGAGAGAAAAGACTTCTTTTACTTCATTTGAGAGTTTGATCTCTTTGGTAGCGTCGGGAAAAAGTTCTTTGTAGGATACATATTTCTGGGTCGTATCAGAGTCCAGATTTTTCAGTAGATCCAGTTCATTTGTGATAACTGCCTGTACATCTGTCTTATCCACGTGGGAACAGCCGGTCAAACATATGACAGCCAGGATAATCAGCAGAAATGGCATCAGACCTTTTGCGATCTTCATAGGTATCTTTCCTTTCAAAAATAATCCTTTATATTTTATCAGATAAGCATGGAAAAGTCAAAAAATGGTAATTTTATGCTGTTTTGGAAGACATTTATGAAAATATTGTGAAAACCGGGATGATTTTGTACAGCTCTTTCATTTTCAGGTGTAATCTGATATGATATATAAGTTAAAAAGTGATTTTTACAAAGTAAACACATGAATAGTGTATCATTAAGTCAGTAATGTCTGGACTGATAGGAGGAAACACAGATTTATGAAAAAACGTATTTTAATCCTTCTCGGGATATTGATAATTGGTGGCGGCGCTGCTGCAGGAGTATGTTGGAAAATGGGCGTATTTGGTCAGCAGGAGACAAGTGGAGATTCTGTATATGTAACCAAAATAAGCGACCTTACCGGACAGACATCAGGAGTTTCCAACCGCTATGCAGGAGTAGTTGAGCCTCAGGAGACTGTTTCTGTAGAACTGGAGAGTGGACGGACAGTAAAAGAAGTCCAGGTTAAGACCGGTGATCAGGTCAAGAAAGGGCAGCTTTTGTTTGAATATGATCTGAGTAGCATTCAGGAGAGCCTGGAAGAAGCACAGCTTGACCTTGACCGCCTGAAAAATGAGGCAAGCAGTCTGAACGAGCGGATTGCCACGCTTGAAAAGGAAAAGAAAAAAGCAAGTCAGGATAATCAGCTTTCTTATACGATTGAGATTGAGACAAACAAAATGAATCTCAAGAAAAATGAATACAGTCAGAAAAGCAAGCAGGCTGAGATTGACAAACTCCAAAGTGCGACCGGTAATACAGAAGTCCGGAGTTCAATTGATGGTGTTATCCAGAAAATCGATACATCGAAGCTGACAACAGAGGATAACAGCAGCGTGGATGATACAGATTCAGGAGATTTTTCTCAGTCTGATGATAGCAGCAGCGGGGGCAGCAATGCATTTATTACAATCCTGAGTACAGGTGCTTACCGTATAAAAGGTACAGTCAATGAATTAAATGTAAACAGCATTGTTGAGGGCGAACCGGTAATCATTCGATCTCGTGTGGATGACAGTCAGACCTGGAAGGGGACCATGGGAACGGTTGATAAGGACAGTGCATCTTCCGGCAATAATAACAATTCTTTTTACGGAATGACGGACAGCAGTGATTCTCAGACGAGTACCAGTACTTATCCGTTTTATGTAAATCTCGATTCATCAGACGGGCTGATGCTTGGCCAGCATGTTTATATTGAGATGGATGAAGGACAGGAAAGTCAAAAGACAGGAATCTGGTTAAGTGAGGTTTATATTGTTGATGCAGATACAGACAGTCCGTATGTGTGGGCAGCAGATAAGAAGGGCAAACTGGAGAAACGTAGTGTGATTCTGGGACAGCATGATGAAGAACTTGGAGAATATGAGATTGCAGATGGTCTTTCCAAGGATGCCTGTATAGCATATCCGTCTGATATACTTGAGGAGGGAATGTCTACGACGACCAATATAGAAGATGCAATGGATACAGACAATATAGATATGCAGCCGCTGGATGATAGCAGCTTCAGTGAAGATCCTCTTCCGGATACGGCTGATACAGAGGGTGTCAGTGAATATGAAATGAGCGATGACGGAACCGTTGTTGATGATCCGGAGGCAGTTGATGACAGCATTGTGGATGACAGTTCATCGGATGAATCAATGGATATGACAGACGGAAGTTCCGATTCAGGTGAGATACTGGATGATAATCTTATGCCGGTAGAGGAGGATACGGAGGAAGCACAATGATTTTGGAATTAAAGGGAATCTTTAAGAACTATCAGCAGGGAAAGATGAGTGTGCCGGTTCTGAAGGACGTTAATTTTTCCATGGAAGAGGGAGAATATGTGGCAATCATGGGACCATCCGGATCAGGAAAAACAACACTCATGAATATTATAGGATGCCTGGATAAGCCGACAGAAGGGAAATTTTTTCTGGATGGACAGGACATTCTCAACTGTTCAGAAAATGATATGTCAGATATCCGACTTAATAAGATCGGATTTGTATTTCAGAGTTTCCACCTTCTTCCAAGACAGTCTGCGCTTGCTAACGTAGAACTTCCATTGAATTATGCCAAAGTCCCGAAGAAAGAAAGACGGGAGCGGGCAATGAAGGCACTGGAAAGAGTAGGACTTGCTGATCGTGTAGACTTTCAGCCGAACCAGCTTTCCGGTGGACAGATGCAGCGAGTTGCGATTGCCAGGGCAATCGTAAATAACCCCAAACTCCTTCTGGCAGATGAACCAACAGGAGCACTTGACAGTAAATCAGGTGCTCAGGTCATGGAGCTTTTCCAGAAGCTGAATGATGAGGGGGTTACAGTCCTTATGATTACTCATGATCCGGACATTGCTGCACATGCAAAGCGGGTTGTGATGATTCGCGATGGAGAGCTGAAGGAAAAAGAGGTGAAGTAGTTCATGAAGAAAAAAATCATCATAGGTATCCTGATCGCAGCTCTGGTCGCAGGAGGATCTGCCGGCGGAGCAGTCTATTATAAAAAGTCTCATCAGAAAACGGTGTCTGTTGTAAGCGTTGACAGTCTGGCCGGTCAGTATTACATGGATGATACAAATCTTGATGGAAATATTGTTACCAGTGCGACGCAGAGTGTTAACATAGACAAAGATATGATCATTAAGGAGGTCTATGTATCAAAGGGGGATTCCGTTAAAAAAGGGGATCAGTTGATGTCTTTTGATATGACAATTGTTCAGATGGAACTGAATATAGCCAAGCTGAAACAAAAACAGCAGGAACAGGATCTGAATAAAGCGATTAACAGGCTGAGCAGCCTGAAAAACGGCGGTAAGATAGAAGAAAGTGATGGGGAGACACTGGATACTTCCGGCAGCACATCGGATGATACAGATACAAGCAGTGCGATGGATGACAGTAATGAAACTGCTTCGACGGGTGGAAGTGTGAAGGGCAATTATCTGGCTGCAATTATCCAGCCGGTTCTGGCGGCTGCTGTGGAGAAGACAGATATAGAATCTGCAAATACAGAAGAGACTGCTGTTGAGGATTCCGAAAGTGCAGCTGCACAAACACAGGGAACAGAGAGCGGCTCTGAGAACAGTTCAGATGGAAATGCAGATTCATCAGACAACAGTAGTACAGATGTGAAGGTTGAGTTTGAAGAGCCGGATACGACAGGAAATGATACCACAGTAACGATCAGTCCGGAGCCGACGAATATACCGGATGATAATGCCGATGGAGATTTCACAGACGAAATCGAGATCGTTGACACAGAACCGGATACTGGAACAGATGATCTGACGGATGGAAGTCCGATGTTTTATCAGGTTCTGGATGAAAATACAGAACCCTATACCGGAACAGGTACAGAGGATGATCCATATGTATTCCTCTGCAGTTCTGCAAAAGGCTATGTAGTTGCGAAGGGATCCTTTTTGAATAAAATGGCTGCTTTTCAGGCTGATGGTACGAAGGAACCTGGCAGAGAAGGATACTGGTATCAGCTGGAGTTTCATCAAAATGATACGATAACAAATCTGCTGGACCGTAAAGAATCCTGCACAGGCTATTATCTTGTAGATGGAGGCCTTCTGGAAAAAATGGTAACCGATAACTCTGAAGTTGAGTTTTCGCTGGACGGGGCATCTCATTATGAGAAGCCACCGGCTGATGGAGGCGGAGACGGAGGCGGCGGTGGAGATGATGGTGGTTCGGCATCTATCTCACGTGATGAGGCGATCAAGATTCAGCAGACTAAGATTGACAGCCTGAAACTGGACATCAGAGAAAGTAAACTGAATATTGAGAAACTCGAGAAAAAAGTAAAAAAAGAGGTAATATACAGCAAGCTGGACGGAACGGTTGCAAAAGTAGGCGATCCGGTGACTGGCGCATCTGATGGAAATTCTTTTATGACGATCAAAAGCAAAGAAGGTTACTACGTAAAAGGTACAGTCAGTGAACTGATGCTGGATCAGGTTAAGGAAGGTACGATACTGAACTGTTCAAGTCAGAATGGTGATTTTGAAGCAGAGGTGATCGATGTATCTGAGTATCCGGTTTCAGGTGATAATTATTCCGGCAATGGAAATCCAAATGTATCTTATTATACATATATTGCAACGATTCCGGACAAAACCGTCAAAGTATCGGACGAAGACTGGCTGACGATTTCTCTGACAAATAATACACAGAGCAAAGGAATTGTTCTGGACAGGGCATTTGTACGGTCAGAAAATGGAGCCAGTTATGTATACAAGGATGACAACGGAGTGCTGAAGAAACAGGTGCTTACCGTAGGTGGTAATGTAAATGGCGGCTACAGTGTACTGATAACCGGTGGAATCACCAGAGATGATAAGATTGCTTTTCCGTATGGTGACACGGTAAAAGAAGGTGCAAAGACCAAGGAAGTTTCTTCCAGTGAGATCTATGGATATTAGAAAGGTGGTATTTTATGCTTGAAAATATGAGGATATCCATTCAGGGAATCTGGTCTCATAAAATGCGATCTTTTCTGACTATGCTGGGTATCATTATTGGTATTGCATCGATCATTGCGATCGTGTCTACGATCAAGGGAACAAGTGAACAGATCAAAGAAGACCTGATCGGTGCGGGAAATAATACAGTTTCTGTGAGTCTGAATTATGGTGACAGTGATTATGATCCGGAGTATGGAATGACCGATGGTACGGAACCGCCGCTTCTCTCAGATCAGCAGAAAGAAGATGTTATGAATCTGGATCATGTGGAGAATGCGACATTCTTTTACAGCCGTACATATACCAGCAGCGTATATTATGAAAATACCAGTTTTCAGGGTGGAAGTATTTATGGAATTGATATGAATTATCTGGATACCTGTGGATATATGGTAAGATCCGGCCGTGGTTTTATACAGAAGGATTATGATGAGATGCGAAAGGTTGTACTGGTAGACAGCAATGCGGCAGATAATCTCTTTGCAGGAAAAGATCCTGTTGGAAAAACAATAGAGATTGGATCCGAACCGTTTACCGTTATTGGTGTGGTAGAACAGAATGATGATTATCAGCCAAATATCAAAACCATTGATGAGTACAATCAATATTATCAGATGATCATGGGAACAGTCATGATTCCGAATAAATGCTGGCCCATGGCATTTAAGTTTGATGAACCTGAGAATGCCGTGATCCGAGCAGATTCAACGGATAATATGAGTTCCGCCGGAAATGCAGCAGCGGATATTATGAATCAGGGAATCAACACCAATACATCCAAGTACAAATATAAAGCGGATGATGTAATGCAGCAGGTCAAGAACTTGCAGAAACTCAGTGAGAGCACCAATACACAGCTGATCTGGATTGCAAGTATTTCATTGTTGGTCGGAGGTATCGGCGTTATGAATATCATGTTGGTATCCGTCACTGAACGAACCAGTGAAATTGGTCTGAAAAAAGCAATCGGTGCACGAAAGAAAGTGATTCTGTTTCAGTTTTTGACAGAAGCCTCCATGCTGACAAGCATTGGAGGAGTGATCGGAGTTATTGTTGGAATTGCACTTTCCAAAGTGGTATCGGAACTGTCGGGGGCTCCGACAGCTATCAGTATACCGGCGATCATTGGTTCCGTTCTTTTTTCCACATTGATTGGCGTGATCTTTGGATTACTTCCGTCAGTCAAGGCTGCCGATTTAAATCCGATTGATGCACTTAGAAGTGAATGACAGAGGTTGGAGTTTGTTGATCAGAGACAGACTCCAATCTCTTTTTCTGTTATGAGGGGCATTTTTGATATTTTAATTGAGATGGAGAAAAAAATGTGTTAGACTATAATCAATATGCAATGATTCAGATATGAAGTAAAATACATGAGGAGATGCAGTATGAGAAAAATTGCAATTGTAACAGACAGTAACAGTGGTATTACGCAGGATGAAGGAAGAAAACTGGGAATCGCTGTTCTGCCTATGCCTTTTTATATTAACGATGTGATGTATCTGGAAGGAATCACTCTTTCACAGGAAGATTTTTATGAACGTCTGAAAAATGATGAATCCATATCTACTTCACAGCCGAGTCCGGCTGAAGTATGTGGTTTATGGGATAATCTGCTGGAAGAGTATGATGAGATTGTACATATTCCGATGTCCAGTGGACTGAGTGCGTCCTGTGATACAGCTACCATGCTTGCCAGAGATTACGATGGCAGAGTGCAGGTTGTTAATAACCAGAGAATCTCAGTTACGCAGCGTCAGTCAGTACTTGATGCAATGACATTAAGAGATGCAGGAAAGAGTGCGGCAGAGATTAAAGAAAAACTGGAAGAAGAGAAGATGGAGTCAAGTATCTATATTACTCTGGAAACTTTGAAATATCTGAAAAAAGGTGGAAGAATCACTCCGGCTGCAGCTGCGATCGGAACGGTTCTGAATCTGAAACCTGTTCTTCAGATCCAGGGAGAGAAGCTTGATGCATATGCAAAAGTGCGAGGTAAGAAGCAGGCAAAGAGAGTTATGATGAAAGCAATGCAGGAAGACTGGGATACACGTTTTAAGAAATATGTAGAATCCGGTGAGATGTGTCTGCAGATGGCCTATGCAGGAAACAAAGAAGAGGCCGAGGAATTCAAAAAAGAAGTTCAGGCAGCATTTCCTGGAATAGATATCCATATGGATCCACTTTCTTTAAGCGTTGCATGCCATATCGGACATGGAGCACTTGCTGTTGCATGCGCAAAGAAAGTAACTGTATAAAATAAGGAGTCAGAAAAATGAAAAAACTTATGGAATTAATGGCAGAAGAACTTGCTTCTGCTTTTGAAAAAGCCGGATACAATCCGGAATACGGTAAAGTTACCGTTTCCAACAGACCGGATTTATGTGAATTTCAGTGCAATGGAGCCATGGCAGGAGCCAAAGCATATAAGAAAGCACCATTTATGATCGCAGATGATGTAGTTGAACATCTGAAAGACAGTCAGATCTTTGCGATGGCAGAAGTTGTGAAGCCGGGATTTATCAATCTGCAGGTTAAAGAAGAATTTCTTGCTGATTACCTAAAGAAAATGGCAGCAGATGAGAAATATTCTGTAAAAACAGCTGAGAAACCGAAGACGATCATTATCGACTACGGCGGACCGAATGTTGCAAAACCACTTCATGTAGGTCATCTTCGTTCTGCGATCATTGGGGAGAGTATCAAACGTATCGGACGTTTTGTCGGACACAAAGTGATCGGTGATGTACATCTTGGAGACTGGGGACTGCAGATGGGGCTGATCATTACAGAACTGAAACACCGCAAGCCGGAACTGGTTTATTTTGACGATACTTACGAAGGAGAATATCCGAAGGAAGCACCGTTTACCATCAGCGAACTGGAGGAAATCTATCCATGTGCAAGTGGTAAATCCAAAGAAGACGAAGAATACCGTAATGAAGCTCTTGAAGCAACACATCAGCTTCAGCAGGGTAAACCTGGATATATGGCTCTCTGGAATCACATCATGCAGGTTTCTGTTACAGACCTCAAGAGAAACTATGCAAACCTGAATGTTTCCTTTGATCTGTGGAAAAAGGAATCTGATGCACAGCCGTATATTCCGGATATGGTTCAGAAAATGAAAGACCAGGGATTTGCATATGAAGATCAGGGAGCACTGGTAGTAGATGTCAAAGAAGAATCTGATACCAAAGAAATTCCGCCATGTATGTTGTTGAAATCAGACGGAGCTTCTCTGTATACCACAACAGATCTTGCAACGATCGTAGAGCGTGTCAAACTCTTTGATCCGGATGAAATTCTTTATGTAGTAGACAAGCGTCAGGAACTTCATTTCATTCAGGTATTCCGCTGTGCAAGAAAGACCGGACTTGTAAAACCGGAGACGAAACTTTCTTTCCTTGGATTTGGTACCATGAATGGAAAAGACGGAAAACCGTTCAAAACAAGAGAGGGCGGTGTTATGCGTCTGGAAAATCTCATCGCAGATATTGACGAAGAGATGTTCCATAAGATTGTCGAGAACAGAAGTGTCAAAGATCAGGATGCAAAAGAAACAGCGGAGATTGTAGGACTTTCTGCAATCAAATATGGTGACCTGTCCAATCAGGCAACCAAAGATTATGTGTTTGACATTGATCGTTTCACTTCCTTCGAAGGAAATACAGGTCCGTATATCCTGTATACGATCGTTCGTATCAAATCCATTCTCAATCGTTATAAAGAAGAAGGTGGAAACCTTGAAGCAGGAGAAATCCTTCCGGCTGTCAATGCAAGCCAGAAGAACCTTATGCTGGAGCTGACAAAATTCGGAAGTACCATTGAGAATGCTTTCGAAGAAAAAGCACCGCATAAGATCTGTGCATACATTTATGAAGTATCCAATGCATTCAACAGTTTTTACCATGAGACTAAGATTCTCAGCGAAGAAAACCAGGCACAGAAAGAATCCTTCCTGAAACTTCTCGGTCTTACAAAAGATATACTTGAAACAAGCATCGACCTTCTTGGGTTCTCAGCACCGGATCGTATGTAATTGAATTAAAGTCTCACCTCCCATCTGGAAGGTGAGATTTTTTTAGAAAAAATTTATTATTTTCCATTCCTTTTTATGATATACTTATTTCATCTCAAAATTCTATAAGTTGGAATTCCCAACATTTTTCCATACAGATATTTATAAAAATCAGCGAAAGGAGCGATCGATATCGATCTAACAGGAATCATACTGAAAGGCCGCTATTGTATTGTCGAGCAGATTGGCAGAGGCGGTGAAGGTTCCATGTATCTGGCACGTGATCTGGAACTTGGCATTTTTCGTGCGGTAAAAGAGCTGCCTGCCAGCAGCAGAAGAGAGGCCGGACTGCTCAGACTTCTTGAACATCCCTATCTGCCAAAGATGATTGATTACACAGAGAGGGGTAACTTTTGTTACATCATCATGGAATATATACATGGCAGATCTCTGGAAGAGTATATGCAGGAAGGATATGTTTTTTCCATAGAGGAGATACTGTGCATAGGTGATGTGACCTTGCAGGTACTGGAATATTTTCATTCCAGGAACCGGCAGTTTTTTATGGGGATCTGAAGCCGGCAAATATAATGATGACAGATCAGAAACGCCTTTATCTGGTAGATTTTGGAAGTGCGGTTTTTTCATATAGTGCTTCTTATAAAGAAACAAAGGGAACAAGAGGATATGCTGCCCCTGAACAGCTCCAAGGAAAGATAAGTGCAGCCAGTGATTTTTATGCACTTGGAAAAACAATGGAAGTGCTTTGCGGCAAAAAGAAATTCCGGTATTTTTTGAAATGTCCTGCTTTGGGAAAATTTATTTTCAGATGTTGCCGTATGGAGCCGGAGAAGCGCTGGCAGGGTACTGCAGAGGCAAGAAATGAATTATGTAAAATTCATCCGCTGAATTTGCAGCTGAAAGCTGTACTTTTCCCGCTGGCGGTAGCTTTGGTGGTGTTTGTGGCTGTTCTGGGTTCAGGATTAGATAGAGAAAAACTGCCAGAGCTGTCGCAGATGCTGACACCGGTGACCGCACAGTATTTTACTATGGAATATCAATCTGGTTCTGTAATATGGAAAGAGAAAATACATGTTCACATAGAAAAAGAGCTGCAGAATTTGCAAAAAGTTTATCAGAAGACACAGGATCAGATTCGAATTCTGGAACTGCTTGCGTGGAACGGGCAGCTGGCAGACAAAGCAAATCATGCAGAAATCTACTATCGGCAATTGCTAACATATGAGCCGGAGTATAGTAAGGGCTATCTGGAATATGGATTATTTTTGTGCAGACAGGGCAGGTATCAGGAAAGCAGAGCAGTATACAGACAGTGGAAAAACAGGGCAGAAGAAAAAAGAATGCAGATAGCAGATGCATTTGCTGAAGAATGGCAGGAATGGAAGAAGGAGGCAGGAATTATTCTTGGAAGGACGAAACAATCTTTTTTGGAAGGTGCTTTTTAGTTTACTGATAATGGCAGTGTATGGAAGTTGTTCAGCTGCATATGCAGCTGAGTTTGGTGGGTTTGAGGTTTCAACAGGGACCGGTGAATATGAAGGAACCGGAGAAGAATGGGAGGATGAGCCGGTATGCAATACACCAGAACAGAATGACAGTAATACTTATGTAGATGAAGCACGAAATGACGGACAGGAATCAGAACAAAATACTTCAGGAACGGTATCCTCATATAATGAGGAGTATGAACAAGTGCCTGTACAGAATTGGAATGCACGGGAAAGTTCCACAACAACTGAAAAAAACCGTTCTTCTGTAACAGAATATACGGAAAGGTATAGAGGAGAGAACGAAAATGTAAGTAATTCGATCATGGATGAAGACAGAATCATCAAGTCTGAGAGTACGGTAGTATCGATTCCCGCAGAAACGAGTCCGACATGGATACCGACCGTGACTCCAACTCCAACTCCGGTTCCTGCGCCAACAGTAACTTCAATATCGGTATTTACAGAAGTCCCGAAAGAAGAGGTGGAAACAGTAACAGAGTACAAGGAAGAGTACCGTCTGCCGCCTGCAGAATGTCTGCGAAAAATGAAACTCTTATTTTTGAGACAGGAATTGGGAAAGGGAGAATATGCAGAAATCCGAATCAAGAAGAATGCAGTGGTAGAAATTGTGAGTGTACGTGTTAATGGACAGGAAAAAGACTGGGATACAGAGGGAGAAATAGTTAGAGTACATGACCTTGTCAATGACATAAATCTGCTGGAGATTGCAGCTATGATACCGGCAGATTTTACGTGGACGGGAGAGAAAAAGAATGTTATACTGACCTATAATGTTTTTTAGACGAATTATTTTGATACAAAAGAAAAATTATCTGTAAAAAATCGGAGGAATTATGTATAAAGCAATCTTATTTGATCTGGATGGAACGTTGACAGAGTCAGGTGAGGGAATCACAAAATGCGTGCAGTATGCGCTTGAAAAGCTTGGCAGACCAGAGTTGGATCTTGAAAAACTGAAAGTGTTTATCGGACCACCGCTGATGGAGCAGTTTATGAAGTATGCAGATATGGATGAAGCAACTGCGCGCAAAGCAGTGGAATACTACAGAGAGCGTTATTCTACGACTGGAATATTTGAGAATCGTCCATACCCGGGTGTGGAAAAGATGCTTCAGGAATTAAGGAGAAAGAAATACCTTCTGGCAGTTGCATCTTCCAAACCAGAATATTATGTGAAACAGATTTTAGATTATTTTAATTTGAAGGAATATTTTGACGAAATTGTGGGCAGTGAAATGAATGGAGCCAGAACAAATAAGACAGAGGTGATTGAAGAAACCTTGAAACGCCTTGGATTGGATCATCACCGCGAGCAGGTGATCATGGTGGGGGATAAAGAGCATGATGTTCTTGGAGCCAGAAAGGCAGGACTTGATTGTGTGGCTGTTTCTTATGGCTATGGGACAGAAGAAGAACTTGCGGCCTCCCAGCCATTGCAGATTGTGGCATCAGCTGAAGAGATACTGGATTTTTTCGCCTGAGCCCCCGACGCAGACAAAGCCATGTCAGACAGATCTGGCGGGTAGCATATCCCTGTGGGATCCATTTTTTGATTTCACAGGTCATTGGCTACGCAGGTCTGTGGCTGATCATGAAATCTGGCGGGGGAATGGATGCTTATTATCAAAATGCAATTCTTTTTACAGGGCTGACTGGATTACTTGCTATGATTCCCTGTCTGTGGTTTTACAGTAGAGACCGTGCAGCGAGAAAAATTGGCGGACTTGTAACTTCGCAAAAACTATGGCAGTTGAAAATTCCGGAAATGTTACTGTTGCTTGGAATGGGAGCGGCATTTTCTCAGTTTGCCAATATGCTTGTGGGAATACTGCAGTCGGTTTTGAATTATCAGGAATATCAGGAATCTATGGACCAGCTGATGGAAGGAAAACAAATGTGGTTCCTGATCTTATCTATGGGAATCATAGCACCGCTTGCAGAGGAAATCGTTTTTCGCTGGCTGATCTATCTGAGACTTCGGGATTATATGCGAATGGGAGCAGCTGCTGTAATTTCTGGCCTGATTTTTGGAATCTATCATGGAAATCTGGTACAGGCTGTTTATGCGAGCCTTCTTGGAATAGTGTTTGCATATATTCTGGATATCAGTGGATGTCTGTGGAGCAGTGTGCTATTGCATATGGGGGCTAATATCTGGTCACTGATATCGCCGGATTTGTATACATGGATCATTGCCAGGAATTCGGCTGCAATCATGATATTATTCCTGATCTTACTGATGGTAATGATTTTGGGCTGTTTTTATTTTACAAAAAGAGTACAGGGAAGATCAAAACGAGTTATATAGCAGAGAAAAGTAAAAATTATGATACAAATGAAAAGCTTTCAGATGAAATAAAATCTGGGAGCTTTTTTATATAAAGAAATAATGGTAATTAGATTTCGGGGTTTAGAAAGATTTTATAATTAGAAAGATTGCTCTTAAGGGGAATATATGATATCATAAGTGTATTAAAACAATTAATACACTAAATACACATGCGAAAAAATGATTTACAGCAGAAAGGAGGGACAATGATAATACTAGATTATCAGGACAGACGTCCGATATATGAACAGATAACTGAAAAGTTCAGGACGCTGATCTATCAGGGAGCATTGCCGGCCGGTTCCAGACTTCCTTCTGTCCGGCAGCTGGCAATGGAATTATCTATCAACCCGAATACGATTCAGAGAGCTTATATGACACTGGAGCAGGAGGGACTGATCTATCCGGTAAAAGGCAAAGGGAATTTTGTTGCAGAGACGCAGCAGATTCAGGAAAAAAGCAAAGAAGATTTTCGAAAAGAATTTCTGGAACTTGTCAGACGTGGAATCAACACAGGTATGACAGAAGAAGAACTGATGACATTGGTTCAGAAAGGGTATGAGGAGGAACAGAGATGATAGAGATAAGGGGATGCAGCAAAGCATTTGGGACGCTTATGGCAGTCAGTAAGGTTTCGCTGGAAATCGGGGAAAGAGAGGTCTTCGGTCTGGTTGGAAGCAACGGTGCAGGGAAGAGTACACTTCTTCGTATGATTGCAGGAATTCTGAAACCTGATGAGGGTGAAATAAAGATTGATGATATGGCAGTATTTGATAATGAAAAGGCAAAAGAACAGGTTTTCTACATATCTGATGATTGCTATTTTCCGACAAACTATACAGCGTTGGATATGGCTGCGTTCTACCAGCTGCATTATCCGAAATTTGAGAAGCAGAGATTTGCAAAACTGATGAATCAGTTCCAGCTTGATGAAAGAAGAAAAGTCGGCAGCTTTTCTAAGGGTATGAAAAAACAGTTGATGGTACTTCTTGGAATCAGTGCAGGGACAAAATATCTTCTCTGTGATGAAACATTTGACGGATTAGATCCGGTAGTACGTCAGGGGGTTAAGAGTCTGCTTGCAGCAGAAATCATGAGCAGAGATTTTACTCCGGTTCTGGCTTCACACAATTTGAGAGAACTGGAAGACATCTGTGACCATGTGGGACTTTTGCATAAAGGAGGCATGCTTTTGAGTAAAGACCTGGAAGATATGAAATTCTATATTCATAAAGTACAGTGTGTTTTGACAGACAGGAAACAGGAAGAGGAATTGAAAAAAGAACTTGACATATTAAAGATCGATCATCAGGGATCGCTTGTATTGTTTACAGCAAGAGGTACGCGGTCAGAAATCATGGCAAAGATACAGGAGAAGAATCCATTGTTCAGTGAAGTGCTTCCGCTGACTCTGGAAGAAATATTTATCAGTGAAACGGAGGTGGCTGGTTATGAAATCCAGAATATTTTCTTCTAAATATATAAAGACGATTTCTAAAGGTCAGATATGGATACCGGCATTTATAGCACTCGGATTTCTTCTGGCATTTCCGGTGACTGGTATGGTGAAGCTGAGTTCCTGGAGTGATCTGAAATATTCAGCTTTGCAAAGTCAGATTTTGTATAACAATTTGTGGAAGGATGGTTTTGTACTGTCAGGCCTGATCATTGTATCAATAGCAGCTTTCATAAACAGTGTGAATGGATTTATTTACCTGTATTCTGGCAAAAAAACAGATTATTATCATGGACTTCCGATGAAAAGATCAGAAATGTTTCTGGAAAGAATATTTTCAGGATTGGTATATTATCTGATACCATATATCGTTACAGAATTTCTGATGATCTGCATTGGAGCAGCGCGAGGATTTTTCAGCCTGAATATTATGGGGATGGCAGTCAGGATGCTTTTCCTGCATCTTATCATCTACCTGGTGATCTATTTCAGCATTGTGCTTATAATCAGTGTGACGGGAAATATGCTGATGGGTATTCTGTGTCTGGGTGGAATGTACCTGTATGGTATTGTACTCAGTCTGATCCTTGTAGCCTATGGACAGTCATTTTGGCATACCTTCTTCTCAGAATATCAGTATGGTGGATTTCATACGCTTCTGCACTCTGCATCTCCGGGAACGTTGATTCTTGATATGGTCAGTGCTTATGCGGAAGGAAAGGCAGGAAAATTACTTGCAGCAGTTATTGTTCTTGGTGTTGTATTTGGAGTCCTGGCATGGATTGCATATAAGAAAAGACCATCAGAATCGGCTGGAAAATCAATGGTTTATCCGTGGATTTCAATCGTAGTGAGATTCATGGTCGTGATTCCGGGAGGTCTTGCAGTCGGTTGGATATTCTATCCGCTCACTACCGGAAAAGCCAGAATCCTCTGGTGGATTTTCGGAATGATACTTGGAACAGTCATAATACACGGACTGTTAGAAACAATATATCAGATGAGCTTCCAGGGATTTTTCGCGAAAAAATCACAGTTGCTAATTGCAGGACTACTTGTAGCGGCTTGTGCGCTTATTTTTCAGAAAGACCTGCTGCATTTTGACAGCTATATTCCAAAACAGGAAGATATTGCATCCGTGAATCTCAACATGATGTCTTTTGATCAGGACTACTATGAGAATGTTCAAAAGACCAAAGATGGAGACTATGAAATAACAGATGCAAATAACTGGGCAGAATCGGCTATGGCATTTGTCGGTAAAAATGGTATAGGTGATCAGACTTATAAGGCTCTTCAGGATATCGTTTCCAGCAATCCCAAAGGTGAGGTGATTGATGGCGATTATACATATTATTCAAGTATAAAATATACACTTAAATCAGGAAAAGAGATCTATCGAAAATACTGGATAGGGACGGAGAACTTAAGTGCTCTTGTAAAAGGATTATATGAGGAAGAAAATCTGAAAGAACAGAAATTTGGTTTTCTTAATCTTGATCAGAAATATCTGAAAAATATTGGATTGAATGATGCAAGCGGAAATGGATACAGTATCTTCCAGAATGATTCTGATAAAATGAAACAGCTCCTTGAAGCAATGAAGAAGGATGTCGATGCTGCAACAGCAGAAGATTTCATGCAGGCACCTGAGGTAAAAATGGATTTTGCTTATCAGTTTCCTGGCAAACAGGATGTGAATAATATGATACCAGGAAATACGAATGCAGATGTACAGTATGCAGAATGGATAGTCGGTATATATCCTTCATTTAAAAATACTCTTGCAATTCTTAAGGAAACAGGTTATCCTCTGACGGTAGAGGAACTGGATATTGAAAAGATTGTGCTGAACTATTTTAATGATGAGAATGGACAGCAGGAAGATGTAACCTATGAGAATCCAGAAGAAATAAAAGCTCTGAAAGAGGCATTGACTGTAAGATACAATGGATACGCCGACAAAGATTCCGAGATCTATCAGAATATTTATGTAACTGTGTTTACAGATAAAGGCGAGGCTGTGAATGCATATGGACTGAAGACAGGAAAGCTGCCTGATTTCGTAAAAGAAAAAATTACAGAGCTTGGAATCACACAGAGTAGTATGCAGATGGATGCACCGGCAATGAATGAAGAAACTCGATATATAGATGATGATGAAAATCTGGCATCACAGGAAATTATAGGTGGAGCAGATGAACCAACTTCAATATATCTGGAAAGCAGCAGCGATGCAGATTCATCTGAGACAGAATAAGGAGTAGATATGGCAAAGGCAGTAAGGCTGGATAAGTTTCTTGCTGATGCAGGAAAGGGTACGAGAAGCGAAGTGAAAAAGTTTATACAGAAGGGGCAGGTTCAGGTCAATGGAGTTCCGGCGAAGAAACCAGAAATGAAGGTTGATCCGGAGAAGGATACCGTTGTACTTTCAGGTGAAACAGTAGGTGCAGCACCGGAATTTGTCTATTATCTTCTGAATAAACCAGCCGGCTGCGTCAGTGCAACAGAAGATCGTAATGACCGAACAGTTATGGAATATGTTCCATCTGATCGCAAGGGTCTGTTTCCGGTAGGAAGACTTGATAAAGATACAGAAGGCCTGCTCCTTATCACAGATGATGGTATGTTGGCGCATGAACTCCTTGCACCGGGAAAACATGTGGATAAAACCTACTTTGTCCGAGTGGAAGGAAAGCTTACAGTGGAAAAGATCGAGAAACTGGAAAAAGGTGTGGATATCGGCGAAAAAAAACTGACGATGCCGGCTAAGGTAGAAATCGTTGGCGGAAGCTGGGAAGGTGCAGGTGAACCAGAACCAGGGCGCGTCCGCAGAGAAAACCTCCCGGAAGTCTATACAGAACTGCATCTGACAATCCATGAAGGAAAATTCCACCAGGTGAAACGCATGATGGCAGCAGTCGAAACCCCCGTTATCTACCTCAAGAGAATCTCCATGGGTCCCCTCACCTTGCCTGACGATTTGAGAAAAGGGGAGTATCGCGCCTTGACAGATGAGGAATTAAAAAGCCTGCGAAAAAGTTAACAAAAACTCTCAAAACCCTCTTTACACAGAGGGTTTTCTTATGCTATACTCTAGAAGTTGCAATGTGCGCAAAACCGCACAAATAAAAATCACGTACAGAGATTCCGATGGATGGTGCCCTTACGGTGTGAGGTTGGGTCCGGATAGAAAATGATCTGTACGGAAGAATTTAACCAAAAAGGAGAACAAATCATGAGCGTTATTTCAATGAAACAGCTTTTGGAAGCAGGTGTTCATTTCGGACATCAGACAAGAAGATGGAACCCTAAAATGGCTCCGTACATCTACACAGAAAGAAACGGAATCTATATCATCGACCTTCAGCAGTCTGTAGGCATGGTTGACGATGCATACAATGCAGTAGCTGATATCGTAGCTAACGGCGGAAACATCCTTTTCGTTGGTACTAAGAAACAGGCTCAGGATGCTATCAAAGCAGAAGCAGAGCGTTGCGGACAGTTCTATGTAAACGAAAGATGGCTTGGTGGTATGCTTACAAACTTCAAGACAATCCAGAGCCGTATTGCAAGACTGAAACAGATCGAAGCTATGGAAGCTGACGGAACTTTCGAAGTACTTCCAAAGAAAGAAGTTATTGAATTAAGAAAAGAACTTGCTAAACTGCAGAAAAACCTTGGCGGTATCAAAGAAATGAAACGTCTCCCAGACGCAATCTTCATCGTTGACCCTAAGAAAGAAAGAATCTGTGTTCAGGAAGCTCATACATTAGGTATTCCGCTTATCGGTATCTGCGATACTAACTGTGATCCGGAAGAATTGGATTATGTAATCCCGGGTAACGATGATGCTATTCGTGCCGTAAAACTGATCGTTTCAAAAATGGCAGACGCTGTTATTGAAGCAAATCAGGGAACAACAGAAGCTGAAGAAGCAGAAGTTGAAGAAGCTACAGAGGAATAATTAATTTAATAATTCCAGGAGGAAAATACAATGGCTATTACAGCAGCTCAGGTAAAAGAATTAAGAGAAATGACCGGTGCCGGAATGATGGATTGTAAGAAAGCTCTTACAGCTACAGATGGCGATATGGACAAAGCAGTAGAATTCCTGCGTGAAAAAGGTCTTGCTACAGCTCAGAAAAAAGCAAGCCGTGTTGCAGCAGAAGGTCTTTGCAAGACTCTTGTTGCTGATGATGAGAAGAACGCAGTTGTTGTAGAAGTTAACTCTGAGACAGACTTCGTTGCTAAGAATGAAAAATTCCAGAGCTATGTTGCAGATGTTGCAGCACAGGCACTTACAACTTCCGCAGCTGACATCGACGCTTTCCTTGCAGAGCCATGGGCACTTGATACAACCAAGACTGTAAACGAAGCTCTTGCAGCTCAGATCGCAGTTATCGGTGAGAACATGCACATCAGAAGATTTGCTCAGGTGAAAGAAGAAAACGGATTCGTTGCTTCTTACACACATATGGGTGGAAAAATCGGCGTTCTTGTAGACGTTGAAACAGATGTTGTTAACGATGCAGTGAAAGAAATGGCTAGAAACGTAGCAATGCAGATTGCAGCTCTGAAACCGCAGTACACAAGCGACAGCGAAGTAAGTGCTGAATATATCGAGCATGAAAAAGAAATCCTTCTTGCTCAGATCCAGAACGATCCGAAAGAATCCCAGAAACCGGAGAAGGTTATCCAGGGTATGATCACTGGACGTATCAAGAAAGAACTCAAAGAGATCTGCCTTCTTGATCAGGTTTACGTTAAAGCAGAAGATGGAAAACAGACTGTTGCTAAATACGTAGAAGAAGTTGCTAAAGCAAACGGCGCTAAGATCACAATCAAAGGTTTCGTTCGCTTCGAAACTGGCGAAGGTATCGAAAAACGTCAGGATGACTTCGCAGCAGAAGTTGCAGCTCAGGTAGCTGGTAAATAATTTCTGATCTGATTTAAGTCAGAACATTTCAATCCCCTGAAATCCAGGGCACCTCATCGAGGTGCGAGGGTTTTGGGGGATTTTTTGTATGGAAAAGGAAAATATCTTGTAATTTTGAGGTTTTTCATTCATAATATATGCAGTACAATTAGAAATGAGTATAAAATTATGGTGAACTACAAAAATGTAAAAATATCAGAAGACGCACGAATAGCGAAACAGTCCGTAATTATTGGTGATGTGACGATCGGACGAGACAGCTGTGTATTATATTATGCAGTGATCCGTGGTGATGAAGCCCCGATTGTGATTGGTGAGGAGACAAATATTCAGGAGAACTGTACGGTTCATGTGAGTCGTAATAAACAGGTGTTTATTGGAAACAATGTTACAATAGGGCATAATGCCGTGATTCACAGCTGTACGATCGGAGACCGGACGCTGATTGGAATGGCTGCGGTAATTCTGGATGGTGCACAGATCGGAAACGACTGTATCATTGGAGCCGGAAGTCTGGTAACAAAGAATACTGTGATTCCGGATGGTTCACTTGTGTTGGGAAGTCCGGCGAAAATAAAGAGAAATCTTACCTGGGAAGAGAAACTTGGTAATCTCGAAAACAGCAGAGAATACGTTAAGGTTTCCGGTGAGATGAAAGCACAGGGTATTTTGTAAGTTATTTGCAATATAAATGATGAAAACAGAATATAGGAAAAGATAAAGGAGAGTTCTATGGATCACGAAATTCCTGTCCGTATTGTAGACAACCAGGAATACATGAAGGTTGTCCGCTCAATTCTTGAGGAGGGAAAAGAAGTTCCCCTTGTTGTCACAGGAAACAGTATGATGCCGTTTCTTATTGACAGGAGGGATCAGGTGCTGATAAAAAGGGTTGAACGTCCTCTGAAAAAAGGAGATATTGCTTTTTTTCAGAGAGAAAACGGACAGTATATTATGCACAGAATTCACTTTATGCGAAAAGATGACAGAACTGGTGAAAACCAGTTCTATTTTATTGGAGATGGTCAGGAAACAATAGAAGGACCAATCCGACAAAGCCAGATTTTTGGGGTAATCACAGCAGTTTTACGCAAAGGAAAACGCCTGGATGAACACACATTTACATGGAGATTTTTTGAGAATATCTGGCGTTATGTGATACCATTTCGTCCCCTGATAATAAAAATATATTCACTTTTTAAGCGTTGAATTGCTTGAGAATCATAAAGTGCAGTGCTATAATTTGACCAAGTTGCGGGTAGTGAATTGTAGAGCGATGAGAAATCAGTAAAGATAAGTGGAGTACTATTTTGAAGCGGTGGATAAAGAAAATCATTGTCAGAATCAGAGAAGGATATCTGAAAGAAATATACAAAGAAACGGTGTGGATGTATCAGTATGTAAAACGTTATTGGTTTTCTATATGTTTTTATATCTTGGCAGGAGTCTTCGGTACCGTTATGGGACTTGGAAGCAGTGTTGTGTCCAAGTATCTGATCGATGCAGTCACCGGAGTCAGGAAAGATAAAATCCTTCTGTTTGCTGTGCTGATCATATGCATGACAGCAGCTGGAATTATCTCGAATGCAGTCATCAGCAGAATATCAGCAAGAATCAACGTTGTGATACAGAATGAAATTCAGGCAGATATTTTTCAAAAGCTTCTGTATACTGAATGGAAAGAACTGCAGCAGTTTAGAAGCGGAGATTTGTTAAATCGTCTGTCAAATGATGCAGTACAGGTAGCATCCGGTGTGATCAGCTGGATTCCAAACAGTATTACAAAGCTGGTGCAATTTATTGGTGCATTTGCGATTATTTTTTATTATGATCCGGTCATGGCAGGAATTGCACTTCTCAGTGCTCCGGTTACGGTGATTTTTTCCAGAAAATTCATGGGGAAGATGCGGACCTATAATAATGAAATGCGCGAGATGACTAGCAGTCTGATGTCCTTTCAGGATGATACTTTTCAGAATATCCAGACAGTAAAAGCCCTTGATCTGACAGGAGTATTTGAAAAGAAGCTACAGAGCCTTCAGAACAGATACAAAGAAAAAATGTTGGATTATAATAAATTTACCGTGTATACGTCTTCCTTTATGTCAGCAATAGGAACCGGTGTTTCGTATATCTGCTTTGGATGGAGCGTGTACAGACTCTGGAGTGGGTACATCACCACCGGAACCCTGCTGATGTTTTTCCAGATGGCAAATTCACTGTCTTCCTCGTTTTCCTCACTGATTCAGATCATACCGGCTGCCATCAACGCTGCTACTTGTGCGGGACGCCTGATGTCGGTTTCGGAACTGGAAAAAGAAAATGCTCTGGATGTGGAGAAGGTAGATCGAATTCTGGAAAAAGAGTATAAAGGGATCACGATTGAGTTAAAAGAAGTCAATATTCATTATAAAGACGGAGAGAATGTGATTCACAGGGGGGATTTTATTGCGAATGCAGGTGAGATCACTGCAGTCGTTGGGCCGTCAGGCGAAGGAAAGACAACATTGATTCGCGTATTACTTGGACTTCTGCATCCAATGGAAGGAAGGGCTGAACTTAAGAATGCAGAGGGAATAAAATGCAGACTTTCTGCCGGAACACGAGAATTTTTCAGCTATGTGCCGCAGGGCAATACCATCTTTGCAGGAAGCATTGCTGAGAATATGAGGATGGTAAAAGAAGATGCCACAGATGAAGAAATCAGAGAAGTTCTGGAAATGGCCTGCGCCTATGATTTTGTAAAAAAACTTCCGAAGGGCATGGAAACAGTGGTAGGTGAGAAGGGAAGTGGACTTTCGGAAGGGCAGGCACAGAGACTGGCCATAGCGAGGGCACTCCTGAAAAATGCGCCGGTTCTGATTTTGGATGAAGCGACTTCGGCACTGGATATAGATACGGAGGAACGGGTATTAAAAAACATTATGAAGAAGGAGAAAGGCAGAACCTGTGTTGTTACGACACATCGCCCAAGTGTTCTTTCTGTCAGTGATCATATTTATGAAATCAGAGAGAGTCATTTAAAGAAACTGAAATAGGAAGGCGGGACAGAAAGTTATGAATGAGAAAACAAAAAAGGAAGGTTATACAGATCAGTTAAATCAGGAACTTCTTGGCACACTGGGAGAAAAGGCTTCATCTGAACAGATCAGTGCAGCATATGAAAAAAGAGAGGTACACAGGGATACAACATATCATAAAACGAATACAAAACATGCCAGTCCGTGGAAAGATACTGCTCCGGCAGAGAACACTTTAAAGACAAGAAAAAAGAAATATAGGAGTTCCAGAGACCGATACTTTCTGTTACTGTCGCTTGGCATTGCGGTAGGAGTACTGACAGCAGCGGGGCTGCTCATTTATGGAAGTCTTTTATTTCTACATTAACGAACAGAAGACCTGCGGGTAAATCTGAAAAGATTTATCTGTGGGTCTTTTTTTGTGAAGAGAGATTTGTATTTTTAGAAAAAAGAAGGAAAAAACACATACTTTAGTATGTAGGAGTGGGAAGGAGAAAAGGGTAGAATTATATTCTGTATAAAGTTGTGTTGTAAAAAGGGGACAAAAATGATCGATATACATGCACATATTTTGCCGGATCTGGATGATGGTTCAGAAGATATGGAAGAATCACTGGAAATGGCAGAGCTGGCGGTGGAGAGCGGTGTGGAGATCATGGCAGCAACACCGCACAGCAATCAGATGGGGCGATTTGAAAATTTTCAGTCAGAGCAGCTTCAAACAGCTTTTGAACGACTGCGCATGGTATTGAAGAAAGAAAAGATTCCATTGAAAATATTAAATGGAATGGAGATTTTTGCCTCAGAGGATATTGCACGAAAGATAAAAAATAAGCAGCTGAGTGGAATCAATGGGACAGATTATTACTTGATTGAGTTTCCGTTTGACGCAGAACCCTGGTGGATTCAGGAATGTCTGGAAGATATCTTTGACACAGGTAACGTACCATTGATTGCACACCCGGAGCGTTATTTTTGTATACAGGATTATCCGGAGCTTGTGTATGAGTGGATACAGAACGGATGCATTACGCAGATGAATAAGGGCAGCATTCTGGGGCGGTTTGGAAGAAATGTAATGGAAACAGCGCGTATTCTTCTGAGAAATGATCTGATATCCTGCATTGCCAGCGATGCGCATCGTTCTTATATCCGCACGCCACATATGGGTGAGGCAAAAAAAGCTCTTGTTCATATAGGAGGCTATGGATATGCATGGCACCTGACAGATGAAAATCCGGAACGGATTATAAAAAATATACAGATTCCTCTGCACGGCCGGAGACCGGACAGGAGGAGAAAATATTTTATGCCTGTCTGACAGGCAAAGATCAAGAGGAGTGTTTGATGAAAAAGTTAAGGATATTTAGCATGGTGGTGTTTGTGATCGCAGCTGCGTCTTTTGGGTATTTCAAATATGAACAGATCAATTCTAAAGACAATCAGGCACCGGCGATCACAATGGATACAGACTCTATTCAGGTATCCTGCCAGGCAGAAGATGGAGAACTTTTGAAAGGAATTAAGGCAACGGATTCCAAAGACGGTGATGTGACGGGAAGTCTGATCGTGGAATCTGTCAGTAATTTTATGGAAAACCATACGCGTAATATGACGGTGGTTGCATTTGATTCAGATAATCATGCGACAAAGGCGGCAAGAAAAATTACATATACAGATTATGTTTCACCAACATTTTCTTTGACAGAACCTCTGCGTTTTGCGGTGAATACACAGGATATCATGGGAACGCTTAACTGTTCGGATGTGCTAGATGGAGATATCACCGGAAAGATTAAAATGTCCAGTGAATATTATGTCCAGGCTGATGTGGCAGGGGAATATCCAATGGTATATCAGGTTGCAAACAGTGCCGGAGATGTACAGAAATTACCGGTTACTGTTGAGATTTATGATCCGTCAAAGGAGGCCCAGAAACCGCAGTTTGAATTATCAGAGTATCTGGTATATACGTCAGTTGGAAATGCAATTGATCCGTGGTCCTATGTTCAGCAGATCACTATGGGAGGGATTAAATTTGTACGGGGAGAAGATGGTGTTCTCCGTGATCCGAATCCGGCGGAAAAGCAGGAACGTACTGCTATTACTGCAGATGAGGTGCAGATCACGAATCAGGCAGATTTTAATACTCCTGGTACATATGAAATCCTGTATCAGATTACGGACGACAGTGGGAAAGAAAGTGTAACCGGTCAGGTACGTCTGATCGTTGTGGTGAGATAGTGAGAAAGAGGAATTTATGGAAGAGAGAATAGACAACGAAACCGTTCAGCAGATAGACCTGATCAGCATGCTGAAAGACATTGGAAGAGAGTGGCTGACCATTCTTTTGCTGGCAATAGCTGCTGCATTGTTTGCAGATATCTGGATCTGTGCGACTTATCAGCCGGAATACCGAACTTCGACAACATTTGTTGTTACGGCAAAAGGGATGAATAACAATATCTATCAGAATCTGAATTCTACGAAAGAGCTTGCATCACAGTTTACAGAAATTCTTGGAAGTAATGTACTTAAGAAAAAAGTTGCCCAGGATCTTGGGATGAACAACCTGAATGTGAAAACTTCTGTAGATCTTGTACCGGAGACGAATCTGATCACATTTTCTGTTAAGGCAGGAACTGCAGCAGAGTCCTACCGAGTACTTCAGTCTGTTATGGAAAATTATAATACAGTTTCTGATTATGCGATAAAAAATGTCATCATTGAGACAATCCAGCAACCATCTGTTGCCATGGCTTCGATCAATCCACTGGATGAAAAAAGAACTGTCATGAAGGTATTTGTTGTGGCAGCCGGATGCCTGATCGCTTTATTGGCAGGAATTTCCTACATACGAGATACCATTAAAAATCCGGGAGAAGTATCCACAAAACTGGATACCCGTTTGCTTGGAACGATTGCCTATGAGAAAAAATCAAAGGCCCTTTCCATGAAAAGAAAGAAGGATTATCTTTCTATGCTGATCCAGAATCCGCTTCGAAGTTTTGCTTATGTGGAATCCAGCAAAATGGCTGCATCCAGAGTAAGAAGCTATATGGATAAAGAGGATGCAAAAGTACTTCTTGTTACCAGTGTGATGGAAAATGAAGGAAAATCCACAGTAGCAGCAAATCTGGCACTGTCACTTGCGCAGGGAGGAAGCAGAGTTATGCTGATAGACTGTGACTTCCGAAAACCGGCACAGTACAAAATTTTTAATGTCCGTGATAATGAAGAGACGGATCTAGGAGATGTACTGATCAACCATGCAAGTACGGAGAAGATTATCCGGAACTGGAATAATTCCGGTCTGTATATGATTTTAAATAAAACTTCTTCAAATGCAATCGAAACTCTGCTGAAAAGCATGACGCTCAAACAGATCATCGCTTTTTGCCGTGAAAAAATGGACTATGTAGTTATCGACACTTCTCCGCTTGCCCTTGTGGCAGATACAGAGGAGCTGGCACAGATGACAGATGCTTCTGTGCTGGTAGTAAGACAGGATACGGTATTGACGAAGGACATTAATGATGCAATCGATATACTGAACAATACCAGAGGAAAAGTACTTGGCTGCATCCTGAATGGTGTGACGTCACAAAATATGGCAGGAAGCGGACATTACGGATATGGAGGACATTATGGGAAGCGAGCGTAATACAGAGATGGATTCCGGAATTCTGTATTTTACTACGATTCTGGATGATATGTGGCGAGGATTTAAGAAGTTTTTCCTCCTGTGTTTTCTGCTTATGGCAGTCTGTGGAGCCGTTATGTATATGAGAGAAAAGACAAATTATACTCCGGTATATCAGGCATATTCTTCTTTTGTTGTGGAGACTAAGACGGCATACGGATACAATCAGAGCTATTCAGATGAAACAACAGCAGGACAGCTCAGTAAAACATTTCCATATATCCTGACCAGTGGTGCACTTTCGGATATTGTGGCAGAAAGTCTCGGGGTTGATTCGATACCAGCAAGTATTTCAGCAGAAGCAATTCAGGATACATCAATTTTTACGATCAATGTAACTGCTTCTGATCCCCAGATTGCTTACGATGTGCTGCAGGCAGTTATCAAATACTATCCGCAGGTTGCAGAATATATTATAGGAGATACACAGCTGACGTTGATGGATGAAAGTGGCATTCCGGAAAAACCACAGAATCCGCAGAATTTTACAGGAGCAGTTGCAAAAGGTGTGGCTGCGGGGGCGGTAGTTAGTATTTTCCTTTTATTTGTATATGCATCAACAAGAAAAACGGTACGAAGGGAAGAGGACCTGAAAAACTATCTGAGTATTGCATATCTTGGAAGCGTGCCAAAATCACATGGAAAAAGACGCAAAAGTAAAAAAACAGTACTTCTTGACGGGAAAGGAAATACAACAGTTCTTCGGGAAAGCTTCCGAACGATTCGCACGCGAGTGACAAAAAATGCAGAAGAGAATGGAATAAAAAGTCTGATCGTGACCAGTGCCATATCCGACGAAGGAAAAACAACAGTAGCAGTAAACCTTGCAATTTCTCTTGCCAAAAAAGGAAAGAAAGTTGCTTTGCTTGATGGAGATCTCAGACATCCATCTGTTGCATTGTCTATGGGAATTCGGACAAAAAAGTATGGGATTGCAGATGTTTTGAATAAAAAAACAGATCTCAAATCGGTTATGCTTCGCTACGGCGAGTATGAGCTGGACATTCTGCCGGGAAAAGAGATGGTAAAAAATCCAACCGAACTGATTGGAAACGGATATCTGGAACGGCTGTTAATGGTACTTCGTAAAAATTATGATTATGTGATCGTAGATACGCCGCCATGTGGCATGCTTTCGGACGCATCAGCAATCGCCCGTATGACAGATGGAGCAGTCATGGTAGTACGTCAGGACTCTGCACGCATAGACAGAATTCTGAACGGAGTAGAAAATATTGTAGATACCGGTGTAAATCTGATCGGGTATGTACTGAATGGAACAGAGATGGGAATTACCGGTTATGGATATGGTTACGGATATGGCTACGGGTATGGCTACGGATATGGCTATGGCCATTACGGCTACTATGGGAAAAAAGGATGAAGAGAAAGAAAATAAATTATCAGTTGTTATTAAGAAGAGTCTGTCTGATCGTTCTGGATATCTTTTTGATCATTCTTTCTTCACTGATGGCGCTTGCCACCAGATTTGAATTTGATGTCAGACAGATACCGGAAGAGTTTTTCAGCGTGCTTCTGGATTACGGCGTGCTGATGATTTTTGTGACGCTGATTGTTTTTGGAGTGTTTCGTATATACAGCAGCTTGTGGGAATACGCAGGTCTGGAGGAAACCTTCAAGATCATTGGCGCAGTTGTCTTTTCTTCACTCTGTGACATGGCAATCGTTGTGGGAATGGGAAAACATCTTCCGAGAAGCTATTATGTGATCCGCACGTTTTATCTGATCGCGCTGGTAGGTGGAAGCAGATTCTTTTACAGACTGATCCGACTTCGATACCGAAAGAGACAGCATTATTCAATAAAAAAGAAAAAAAAGATCATGCTGATCGGGGCCGGAGAAGCCGGAAGAACATTGATTCAGGAGATTCAGAACAGTCGATATCTGGATCAGAAAATCTGCTGTGTGATTGATGATAACCGCCGTAAGATCGGACGTTATATACTGGGAATCCGTGTGGTGGGTGACAGGAATGCGATAAAAAGAAGTGTGGAACACTATGGTATTGAACAGATCATTATTGCGATACCGTCAGCGGGAAGCCGAAAAATTCGTCCGATCCTGGAAATCTGCAAAGATACGGGCTGTGAACTGAAAATCCTTCCAGGAGTGTATCAGCTGGTGAATGGAGAAGTCAATGTCAGTAAACTTCGTCCGGTAAATATTGAAGATCTTCTTGGACGAGAAGAAATAAATGTCAACATAGATGAGATCATGGATTATGTATGTAGCAAAACAATCCTAGTGACTGGTGGCGGCGGCTCGATTGGCAGCGAACTTTGTCGACAGATTGCTGCGCATAAACCAGAGCGTCTGATCATATTTGATATATATGAAAACAATGCATATGACATTCAGCAGGAACTGAAAATGAAATATCCGAATCTGAAACTGACTGTGCTGATTGGATCGATTCGCGATGAAGAGCGAGTGGATACAGTTCTTGGAAAGTATCGACCGGATATCATTTATCACGCTGCTGCACACAAACATGTGCCACTGATGGAGGCAAGTCCGAATGAAGCAATCAAAAATAATGTTCTTGGGACTTACAATCTGGTCTTGGCGGCAGACCGCTGGAAAGTAAAAAAATTCGTACAGATCTCTACCGATAAGGCAGTCAATCCGACCAATATCATGGGAGCATCCAAGAGAGTCTGCGAGATGATCATTCAGAGCTTCAACAGACACTCGAAGACAGATTTTGTGGCTGTCAGGTTTGGAAATGTGCTTGGAAGCAATGGAAGCGTCATTCCACTTTTTAAGAAACAGATTGCAGCAGGTGGTCCGGTAACAGTCACCGATCCGGAAATCATCCGATATTTTATGACGATATCCGAAGCAGTTTCACTCGTCCTTCAGGCAGGTGTTTACGCCAAAGGAGGAGAAATTTTTGTCCTGGATATGGGAGAGCCTGTAAAAATCCTGGATCTTGCCAGAAACATGATTCGTCTTTCCGGGTATGTTCCAGGTAAGGATATTGCTATCGAATTTACAGGTCTTCGTCCGGGAGAGAAACTTTACGAAGAACTTCTCATGGATGAAGAAGGAATGACAGAGACTCCAAATAAGCTGATTCACATCGGACATCCGATCGATGTTGATGAGGACAGACTTTATTATGCACTCCGGGTTATGAAAGAGGCTGCAGCAAATGAGACGGACGACATGCGCCTGCTGATGCAGAGTATTGTATCTACTTATCACATAAAGACAGAGGAAAATCAGCAATGCGAAAACCTTCAGAAAGCTATTTAAAACTGAAAAAAGCGACCGATAAAATTCTGTCAGGTGCAGGACTGGTGGTTCTTTCACCGGTATTTGCCGGTATTGCAATTGCAATCAAGCTGGAAGATGGAATTACTGCACCGGTATTTTTTAAGCAAAAGCGGGTAGGAATCCACAAGAGTCATTTTATGCTTTACAAATTTCGAAGTATGCAGACTGATACACCACATGATACGCCAACTCATTTGCTGTCAGATCCGGAACAGTATCTGACAGGAACAGGCAGGTGGCTTCGAAAAACCAGTCTGGATGAATTACCACAGCTTCTGAATATTTTTCAGGGAGATATGGCGGTAGTCGGGCCAAGACCTGCACTCTGGAATCAATATGATCTTCTGGAAGAACGCGATAAATATGGAGCAAATGATATCCGCCCTGGATTGACAGGATGGGCACAGATTCATGGAAGAGATGAGTTGGAAATAAGTGAAAAAGCAAGACTCGATGGCTATTATGTGAGACATCTGAATATGTTTATGGATATGCGATGCATTCTCGGAACAATCAGATCTGTGTTGAAAAGTGAAGGCGTCGTAGAAGGCGGCACCGGAGCAAGGCACATGCAGAACTGTAATAAAAAGAAACTGTTGATTGTGACGAATCATTCATACATGTTGTATCGTTTCCGAAAAGAACTGATTCAGAGACTGATGGAAGACTATGAAGTTGTGATCAGTACACCATTTGTCGGACATGAAGAGGATCTGCGTAATCTGGGAGTCCGTTGTATCGAAACAGATGTGGAGAGAAGAAGTGTCAATCCTTTTACAGATCTGAAACTGTTTCATACATATAAAACAATATTAAAAAAAGAAAAGCCGGATCTGGTTCTTACATATTCTATAAAACCTAATATTTATGCCGGATATCTCTGTGGAAAAATGAAAATTCCATTTTATGCGAATGTGCAGGGGCTTGGAACTGCATTTCAGAAACCGGTCCTATCAGGAATTGTTACGCAAATGTATCGAATTGCATTTCAGAAAGTAGAAAAAGTCTTTTTCGAAAATCAGGAGAATGCAGCGGAGTTCAGAAAGCGGAAGATTCTACAAGAGGAGCAGGAAGTAATTCTTAATGGAGCAGGAATCAATCTGGAAGAATATAGATATTGTCTTTATCCGGATAATGATAAAATCCATTTTCTGTATCTTGGCAGAATCATGAGAGAAAAAGGAATAGATGAGCTGTTTGAGGCGGCAGAAAGACTGCAAAGAGAAGGCATTGAATTTGTACTGGATCTGGTCGGTTTTTTTGAAGATGAGTATAAAAATCAGGTTGAACATCTTCAGAAAGAAGGAATCGTAAGATTTTATGGATTTCAGGAAAATCCGAAACCTTATTATGCACAGGCAGACTGTGTAGTTCTTCCAAGTTATCATGAAGGTATGAGCAATGTACTTCTGGAGGCGGCAGCTACCGGAAGAGCTGTCATTACAACCGATATTCCGGGATGTCGTGAAGCTGTTGACAATGGAAAAAGCGGCATGCTCTGCAAGGTCAGAAACAGTAACAGTCTGTATAAGGCCATGAAGAGATTTACTGAACTGCCCCGTGTGAAACGAGAAGAAATTGGAAAAGCAGGACGGGCAAAAATGGAACGGGAATTTGATAAAAACAAAGTGGTTGAAGAAACTGTGAATGTATTGAAACAGGAAAGAGGAATGAAATGACACTGACAAATTACTGGTGGCTGCTGATCTGGCTGTTTACCGGCGGAATCGTACTTGCATTATATTTTCCCAAACACCGCGAAATGGTATGCGGAAAGATGGAAACAAGATGGGGCATTGTACCGGCGGTACTGATGGCAGTGCCATATATTGTCTGGGCCGGGTATCGAAGTGATGCGTTTGGAGATACGGCAGCGTATAGAGAGTCTTTCAAGAATGCACCTTCCTCTCTGGCAGAAATAGGCTCTTACATGAATACGGTTACCAAGGATAAAGGATTTTATTGGGTATCAGCTGTACTTAAGAGCATCGCTAATACAAGTGATAAAGGCTATTTTTTGCTTATAGCCGCTTTCCAGATATTAATTCTTGTATGGCTTTTTCGAAAATATTCATCTATGTATTGGATGAGCTTTTTCTTATTTATAGCTTCTACCGACTATCTGTCCTGGGTTCATAATGGCATGAGGCAGTTCATGGCAGTAACAATAATTCTGCTTGCAACTCCGTTCATGATCAGGAGGAAATACATACCGGTAGTTCTTCTGATACTTCTGGCATCTACGATGCATCAGTCGGCGCTTCTGATGCTGCCGTTTATGCTTATAGCTCAGGGAAAGCCATGGAATAAAAGAACACTCTTATTTTTAGCAACAACTTTGTTGGTGATTATTTACATAGGCAAGTTCACAACAATTCTTGATAATGCCATGCAGGAAACACAATACGCAAACATGGTAAGTGACTGGACGAGCTGGCAGGATGATGGAACAAGCCCGATGAGAGTCCTGGTTTATTCAATTCCAGCGATATTGTCTTTTATTGGACTGAAGTTTATACAGCGGGAGAACAATCCTGTGATTAACTTTTGTACGAATATGTCCATAATATCTGCCGGAGTGTATCTGGTTTCTATGGTGACAAGTGGAATTTTTATCGGAAGGCTTCCGATATATGCTTCCCTTTATGGATATATTTTGTTGCCATGGGAGATTGAGCATATATTTATGAAAAAATCTTCAAGAATGATTTTAGTAACAGCAGTAATGGCATATTGTATGTTCTTTTACTATCAAATGCATTATGTGTGGGGAATGATGTAAAATGAGTACAGATAATTATCCTGAAATCAGTATCATAATGGGAATTTATAACTGTGAATCAACTCTAAATGAGGCTGTTGCATCTATAAAAAATCAGACTGTTCAGAACTGGGAATTGATTATGTGCGATGATGGCTCGTCGGACAGGACATATGAAATTGCTGAAAATCTACAAAGAGCAGATAAAAGAATAGTTTTGCTGAAGAATGAGCACAATCTTGGATTGAATATAACGCTAAACAATTGTTTAAAAAAAGCAAGGGGTGCATATATTGCTCGTATGGATGGAGACGATCGTTGTAGATTTGATAGATTCGAAAAAGAATTAAATATTCTGAGGTTACATCCAGATATATCAATTGTAAGCTCTGATATGGAATTTTTCGATAATACTGGAATTTGGGGAAAGATTTCACACCCAGCGGAACCAAAAACAAAAGACTTTGTAAGAGAAAGTCCGTTTTGCCATGCAGCATGTATGGTGCGAAGAGAGGCATACAATATAGTCGGTGGATATACTGTAGCAAATAGACTTATGAGAGTGGAAGACTATCACTTGTGGATAAAGATGTATGCAGCAGGTTTCAGAGGCAAAAACATACATGAACCATTATATCAAATGCGAGATGACAGAAATGCATATAGAAGACGTTCTTTTCGAAATCGAATAAATGAGAGTTATGTAAAATGTATTGCTATCAGGACATTCAAGTTACCATTTTATAATTATATATATGCGCTAAGACCTTTGATAGTAGGTATGATGCCAGAGCGTATTTATGATGTACTACATCGACGCAGGTTAAAAAGCAGGTAAAGTTTTTTTTAAGTGAGGAAACGATATGATACCGAAAAAGATACATTATTGTTGGTTTGGAGGAAAAGAAAAGTCTAAGAAGACAGAACAATGTATTGCAAGTTGGAAAAAATACTGCCCTGATTATGAAATAATAGAATGGAATGAATCAAACTTTGATATTATGCAATATGATTATCTGAAATGGTGCCATGACAACAAGAAGTGGGCGTTTCTCAGTGACCTGGCTAGATTGCTGATTATTTACCAAGAGGGGGGAATTTACTATGATACTGATGTTGAACTAATAAAAAAACCAGATCAGCTTTTAAAAAACGAGGCATTTTATGGTTTTGAGAATGAACAAAATATAGCAACCGGATTAGGTTTTGGGGCATGTATGAATCATCCCTCTCTCCTGGCGATGATAAGGCAATATGAAAATTTGAAACCTGACATACATGGTGATTATACATGTGTTAAATGTCCACAGTTAAATACAGCTGCTTTGCTGGATTACGGACTGATTCTTAATGGAAAGATGCAAGACTGCGGTGGTGCAATAATCTTACCAGTAGAATTTTTTAATCCATATGACGATCCTACAGGCAGATTAAATATTACAGCAAATACAATATCTATTCACTGGTATGGGAAGAGCTGGATAGATAAAAAAACAATATTAAAAAGTAATCTTACAAGACCATTTCATCGCATATTTGGTACGGAGTGTTTTAGATGGGCAAAAAAATTATAATAATTTCGCATTCATTAGAAGTTGGAGGTGCAGAGAGAAGTCTTATAGGACTATTATCTTCGTTAAATCCTAAAAAAGTGGAAATAGATCTTTTTTTGTTAAGGCACGAGGGAGAACTGTATTCGCAAATTCCTCCATATGTAAATATTATACCAGAAGTGCCTGCATATACAGTCTTAGCACGTCCAATGAAAAAAACGTTCAAAGAAGGCCATTACTTATTAACGTCTGCAAGACTCTTGGGAAAAATTATGGCATGGTTATACGATAAAAGAAAACGTTATTCGGATAGCAGTGTTGCACTGGAATATAGCCATAAATATACATGGAGATTGATGCCAGAAATCATGCCAGAAAAAGAATATGATATGGCAATTAGTTTTTTGACACCACATTATATTGGTGTACATAAAGTTCGAGCTAAAAAGAGAATTGCCTGGATTCACACAGATTATTCCAGTGTTCAGGTTAATGTGGAGTCTGAACTTACTATGTGGGACGCATATGACTATATTGCTTCTATCTCAAATTCAGTAACAAAGAGTTTTTTAAAAGTATTTCCAAGTTTGGCAGATAAGATTCTTTTGATTGAAAATATTTTACCAGAAAAATTGATTTTCAATCAAGCGGAGGCCTTTTCTGTAGATTCAGAAATGTTACCAAAAGGAATAAAAATTTTGTCTATTGGACGATTCTGTAAGGCAAAAAATTTTGATAGTGTGCCAGATATCTGTACCAGATTGATTCATTTTGGACTGGATGTGTACTGGTATATAATTGGATTCGGTTCAGATGAGCAATTAATTCGAAGAAGGATTGCTGAATGTGGTATGGAAAACCGTGTTATTTTGTTAGGGAAAAAAGAAAATCCTTATCCATATATTAAAGCATGTGATTTGTATGTTCAGCCGAGCCGATATGAGGGAAAATGTGTTACAGTTCGTGAGGCACAAATGTTAGGAAAGCCGGTTGTCATTACTAATTATGAGACCGCTAAAAGTCAATTAGAAAATGGTGTAGATGGTATAATTGTGCCGTTGGATAATCAGAAGTGTGCCGAAGGAATTTTAAATCTGCTGAAGTGTGATGGTTTACTTGATGCCTTGGTATCGAATTGCCGGAAAAGAGACTACTCAAATGCGAACGAAGTGAAAAAAGTATATAGGATTTTGGAAAATGAATAATCAAGGTGTAAGAAGTAATACATTAGATATTGCCAAGGGAGTCACTATAATACTGATGGTAATTGGGCATTGCTATTCTAGCAATAATTGTATTTTAACATTAATATATGGATTTCATATGCCAGCGTTTTTTATGATCTCCGGCATGATTTTTGGAATGAAATTGATGGACAATGAAAACAAGAAATTTAATGTGCTGCATATCGTAGTGAAATATTTGAACCCGTATTTAGAATATAGTGTATTATTTGCACTGTTTCTCTTTATGTTGAAAATTGCAGGAAGAGAAAAAGTGCAAATAATAGGCGCCGGTTACGTCTGGAAGATTATTTCGATGCAGGGATTAAGTGTATTATGGTACTTACCATGTATTGTTCTTATCGAATTGATTTTCATATATGTTAACAAATTCTACAAGAACTTATTAATACCAATAAGTGTAGGTATATATTTATCTGCATTATTTTTTTGAGTTGGTGGAGAATTAACTGTTTTATGGAGGAGCTTTATAGGATTTGCTTATTTTACTATAGGATACTATATTCCAAGTTGGGAAAATAAGAAAAGAATAAAAATCTCTAATAGATTATTATCGGTAATATGGGCGATAGTTTCAGCTTTATATATCATCCTGGCACTTAAAAGTGGAATGGTTAGTCTGGTTGAGTTGAGTTTTAATAATCCGTTGCTATATACTGTGGATTCAATTTTGGGATGTGCATCGTTGTTACTAATGTCGACGTTTCTGTCTACTTGGACTCATACCTGTTATGTAAATATATTGATTGAGTTTGGTCGTAACACATTATACATTTTAGGTCTGCACATGTTTGTAATAGAAACGATTCGTTTAATAGATTATAAAGTATTTGGAAATATATTGCCTAAGTTGGGGATATTGGAAGGTATTATATTTGGGATTATAGTATGTTCTGTTTTAGGTGGAATATATTCTGTAAAAGGAAAAGTTAAGAAATAGAAGCTTTTACGAAACAAGGAGAAGCTGTAATGTCGATGATAAGTGTTATTGTACCGGTTTACAAAACAGAGAAGTTTCTCTCTGATTGTATAAAAAGCATTTTGAATCAAACATATCATGATTTGGAAGTAATATTAGTTAATGATGGCTCACCTGACTCTAGCGGGCAGATTTGTGAAGAGTATGCGAAGAAAGATAGTCGGATAAAAGTAATTCATCAAGAGAATGCTGGAGTTGCGTCAGCGAGGAATACGGGCTTGAATCTTGCCGCAGGAGAATATATTACTTTTGTTGACAGTGATGACTATATTTGTCCTCAAATGTACGAGGAAATGTTAAAATGCGCGAAAAAAAACCATTGTGATTTAGTCATGTGTGATTGTATGAAAGTGTATTCGGATGGAAGGCAAGAGATGTATTCTCATAATATTCGTGGTGGTTTTTATGACGAAGAACAATTACATATGGAATATTACCCACATTTATTGATTATGCCTTCAATAGAATATCCGGCAACAATTTCAAATTGTGCGTGTATGTTTAAGAATATTGGACAGAGAATGCCACGTTATAAGCCTGGAATTCGCTATTCTGAGGATTGGCTCTTCGGATGTCAAATGATGCTTCAGGTGAAATCGTTCTATTATTTGAAAGGACAGGCATATTATCTTTACAATTGTAGCAATCAGAACTCAGCAACGCATAGTTTTGCTGCTGATAAATGGGATGACTACAAGATTTTGTATTCATGCTTTCAAATAGAGTTTGGAAATAAAGAAATATATGATTTTAGTGGTCAGCTCGATAGGCTGTTGCTGTTTTTGGTTTACAATAGCGTGAGAGATATACTTTATTCAAGCTGGGATTCCCAGAGCCAAAGACGTAAAATTATAAGTAAAATATTGCAAGAAGATATTGTTAAGGATATGTTTAAACGATTGGATATTAGCAAACTGTGTGTTTCAAAAAAACAAAAAATATTGACATTTTGTTATGCACATCCGATAGTAATCCCTTTATTGTTCAGTTATTTTGCAAAGAGGAAGGATAGATAAAATGGAACCGTTAGTTTCTGTTATTGTGCCTGTGTGTAATAAAGTGAAATATTTGAATACTCTTTTTCAGTGTCTGATTAAACAGACATTTACAGATTTTGAGTGCATCTTCATAGATGATGGATCTACGGACGGGTCAGGGGACTTGTGTGATAATCTTTCTATAAATGATAAACGCTTTCAAGTCATTCATATACGGAATAGTGGAGTATCTCATGCTAGAAACGTAGGAATCCAGAAGGCATGTGGTGAGTACATTACCTTTATTGATTCAGATGATCGTATACCACAAAATTATCTGGAACGTTTATATCAAACTATCGTTGAGAGTGGTGCGGATCTTTCAATTTGTGCAATCACCAAAATATGGGATTCTGGAGAATCTCAAAGAATCGAGCCACCTGTTATTGGACTTCGTGATATGTCCAAGCTGCTCCCTGATTTTGCTGATTTTCAAAAAAGGACGGGGATTTATGGATATTGTTGGGGTAAGATGCTTTCAAAAGGTTTGATTGGAAATGTTTGTTTTGATGAGAAGATTCATTTGGCTGAAGATTTCGATTTTTACTTAAGACTGTATCCCAAAATGAACAGTATATGTTTCACGGATCAGACAGAGTATTTCTATCTTCAGGAAGCAGAGAATTCGTCATCGATGGTTGAAGATAGTGCAATAGATTATCGAGCACAATTATCCATCAATATTCATTATAAACATTTTCTTGAAAAGGAAAATGTCTATTCTGGCAATAATCAGATAGTTGTTTCTCAGCTACTAAGCAATTATCTTTTTTATTCATTGCTTTATTGTAGTATTGATAAATTAGAAACTTGTTTTGTTGAGTTAGGTTTAATTATTGAAAGTGAGTGTATTAAAATTAATGGACGAACTGCCTTTGAAAAATGGATTTTAATATTACTACGTAACAATCAATACTATTTGTTAAAGATTAGTTTGCAGTGCTATCGTTTGGTAAGAAATTTACTAAGGGGAAGATGATATGCCTTATTTCACAGTGTTTACTCCGACATATAATCGGGGATATACGCTTTACAGATTATATGAATCATTAAAATCTCAGAGAACAATAGATTTTGAATGGATGATTGTTGATGATGGATCAACAGATAATACATGTCAGTTGGTTGAAAAATGGATACGCGAAGAAAGAAACTTTTCAATTCGTTATATAAAAAAAGAAAATGGTGGTAAACCTAGAGCAATCAATTACGGCATTCAATATGCAAAAGGTAGATTCTTCTTTATAGTAGACTCTGATGACTTTTTATTGCCAGATGCAGTAACAAAAATGCAATATTGGTGTAAGGAGATTGAGAGTGATCCACGATATATTGGTGTAGGCGCTGCAAGAGGCTTGCCGGATGGAGCATATATAAAAGGTGTTGCACCAAATGTGAATAAAAAAGGATATGTGGATGCTACGAATCTGCAGAGAGATAAATATAATCTTGATGCAGATATGTGCGAAGCCTATAAAACAGATATTTTTAAGAAATATCCTATGGCGGAATGGCCAGGCGAAAAATTTGCGCCAGAACAAATTGCTTTAAATGAAATCGCCTTGGATGGATATAAAGTCAGATGGCATGCGGATATTATTTATATATGTGATTATTTGAATGATGGACTTACAAAGGGAAGTCGAATATTGGAAAAAAATAATCCAATGGGATATGCAATGATGTACAACCATATGCTGAAATATCCTGAACTGAACAAAAGAAGAAAGCTTTATGCAGCATGTCAATTTGTAGCTTTGTCTCTATATGGAAAATATCCGCCATATATTTTACAATGCAATAATTTGGCATATATTATTCCTGCATTTTTCATAGGATGCATTTTGGCTGTTCGACGAAGCTGGCAGTATCAGGAGGTTGACAGATGATAAGTGTGATTGTTCCGGTGTTTAATGCGGGAAGAAAATTGCAGAAACTTTTTCAAACTCTTAAGAATCAAACGCTGAATGATCTTGAGATTATTATAGTAAATGACGGAAGTACAGATGAAACGGATTATATATGCGCAGAGGCAGAGAAAACTGACCCAAGAATTCGCTGTATAAAACAGAGGAATAAGGGGACTTCAAAAGCACGAAATCTGGGATTACAGATAGCCAACGGTGAATACATTGCGTTTTTGGATGCGGATGATCAGATAAATGAGAACTATTTTGAAGAATTATACAGAAACATTAAAACGTCAGATATTGCGCTCTGTGATGTCTGCGTGGAAGATAGATATGGAAAAGAAATATTTCGATTTTCGGCAGAAAGTCTGGTTATGGATTCTACAATAGCTTTGAATTTATTGCTGACAAGAACCAAAATTAATTCTGGGCCATGTGGAAAACTGTTTCGAAAAGATATTATTAAAGGAATTAAATTCCCAAATATGAAAGTGTATGAAGATATTTTGTATCTAAAAGATGCATTTTCAAATGCGGGAAAGATTGCATCTACAAATCAGACAACATATCATTATATACAGAATGAGAACAGTGTAATGCATACATTAGAAGCGAGATCTCTGGATGACATTGTGACTGCAACAGATATTTTAGCAGATTTTATCATAAAGAAACCTCAGCTTGATGCGAGGTGTTTTTACATTACTTTATCACATTTGTATCAGTATGTTATTGAATATGGACAGAACAATCCTTCTTTTGTAAATGCATGCAGAAATATATATTGGAAGTATTATAGGCAACTTGTACATTGCTCAATCTACACATGGAAAGAAAAAGCTTTATATAGTTTATTTATGATGGGTTTTAAGACATATGAGGAAAAATGAACATGCAGAGAGTATTTTTATATGCACATGGTGGTGCGGGAAATCATGGCTGTGAGGCAATTGTCCGTTCAACTGTAAAAATATTTAAAGAGAACGGATTCGGAGAAATTTCATTGATATCATCCAGGCCAGAAGAAGATAAATATTATGGCCTGGATACGATCTGTAATATTATTCCAGAAAAAAAACAATATACAAAGATTTCTTTTGAATTTATCAAAGCATATCTGAGTTTGAAATTGAAAAAAAATTATCTGCCATTAGACAGAATTGAATATAAGACAGCATTTGACAATATAAAACATGGAGATATTGCAGTGTCTATTGGCGGAGACAATTACTGCTATGCAGACATAAACAGGTATATTATGATGCATGAGATGATGCTGAAAAGAGGGGCAGTAACAATTTTGTGGGGATGTTCAGTAGAACCTGATATTGTGAAAAGACCGGAAGTGTCATACGATCTTGCAAAATATAGTCTGATTACGGCACGCGAGAGTATTTCATATAATGCGTTACGGCGGGTGAATGAGAATACAATGCTTCTGCCAGATCCTGCATTTCTGCTTGAGAGTGTACCGTTGAAACCGACAGCTGGATACGACATAAAAAATATGGTAGGAATCAACCTTAGTCCTATGGTAATGGAAAACGAAAGTATTCAGGGAATTACGATAGCAAACTATCAGAATACAATTGAATATATTCTGGATGAGACAGATATGGGAATAGCATTGATTCCGCACGTTGTATGGCAGGAGGGGGACGATAGAATACCACTTCGACTCCTATATGACAAATATAAAAAATCTGGCCGTATTATGTTTGTAGAAGATCATAATTGTATGGAACTTAAAGGAATTATAGCGCAGTGTCGCTTTTTCATCGGAGCAAGGACACATGCAACGATCGCAGCGTATTCAAGTGGGATTCCGACATTAGTAGTGGGATATTCTGTAAAAGCGCGTGGTATCGCGAAGGACTTGTTTGGTAAGGAAGATGGATATGTGATTCCAGTTCAGTTACTGAAGCATGAGGATGATATTAAAACTGAACTGAAAAAGATAATAGGCAGAGAAAACGAAATAAGAAAAGCGCTGAAGAAGCAGAAAAAGTATGTAGAGATGTACAGGAAGGAATGAAAATCAGGTGAAAAGCGGATATGTTTCTATTATAGTTCCATGCTATAATGCGGCGGCTACATTGGGAAGATTTATGGATTCCGTGATGAATCAGACTTATTCATATATACAGGTCATTGCCATAAACGATGGTTCTACTGATCAAACAGCTGAAATACTGAAAAACTATAAAGCTAAATTTGTGACTTCTGAAAGAGAATTCATAATTATCACGCAGAAAAATTTAGGACTGGGCTCAGCTATTAATTCTGGATTAAAACATATACAGGGAGAATATATCTGCTGGGCTGATCCAGATGATTTTTATATGAAAGATTCTGTTGAAAAACGTGTTGCTATATTGAAAAGTAATCCGGATTATGGAGCTGTCAGCAGTGATGCATATTATTATGACGAAGATAATCTCGAAAGGCCTGTAGGGAGAGCATCTGATGGACTGAGAAATTGTAATTCGTCGTATCAGTTTGAATTGCTGCTGGAAGAAGCATCTATTTTCTGCCCTGGGTGTCATATGGTACGATATTCAGTTATGGAAGAGGTAAACCCAAAGTTTTATATTTATCCTGCACGCAGAGGTCAGAACTGGCAGTTGCTTTTACCTGTATATTATAAATACAAACGTTATTTTCTGAATGAACCATTATATGGCTATGTCAGATATTCTGACAGTATGTCGAATGGTGATAACAGTGAAGAAAAGTTAATGTATCGATTAGAAGAACATGAAAAGATAATATTAGAAACGTTAGATGGTATGAGTATGCAGGAGAAAGAGAGAGAAAAATATAAAAATAAAATCAGATGCCGGTACACTTTAAAAAGATTTTATGTTGCAATAGATTACAGGGATTACAAGAGGGTCAGGGAAGAGTATTCAAATATAAAAACAATGCAATGTAATACGATAGCCATAGACAAATTATATAAACAAAACAAATCATTATGCGCAAAAGTAATATATAAAATTTGGCATTTTAGATAGTTGGCAGGAGATTATACAGTATGACATCACGAATAAAGATGACTGCGAAAAACGCATTCTGGAGTTATTTCTCCATGCTTGTATCACTGGTTCTGCAGTTTATTTCCAGAACTGTCTTTATTTATTATCTTGGTGAGGGATATCTGGGGATAAACGGACTTTTTTCTAATATTCTTGGAGTTCTGTCATTTGCAGAACTGGGAATAGGAACTGCGATAAATTTTAGTTTATATAAGCCGGTTGCTGAAAAGGATATAAAGAAAATTAAAGCTTATATGCATTACTACAAATGGGCCTACCGTATGATTGCCGGAGCGATTGCCGTTCTTGGACTTATGCTTGCTCCATTTCTGGATTTACTGATTAAGAATCCAGGTAACGTTGGAAATGTCCATATATATTATTTTATTTATTTGTTTAATACTGTTACGTCGTATCTGGTTTCGTATAAATATAGTCTTGTAAATGCAGAACAGAAAAATTATATTTATACGAATGTAAATTTGCTTATTTCTTCTTCAACAATTATTTTGCAAATCATTACAATCGTCATTTGGAAGAATTTTTTAGTATATTTGTCTGTGACGGCTATATTTGGAATATTTCAGAAAATTTTTATAAGTATTTATTTCAACAGACTATATCCATATTTAAAGGAAAAAAATACAGAGAAACTTACCAAGGAAGAAAAACATCTTTTAATATCCAAGATTAAGGCTTTGATTCTTCATAAGATTGGAGACGTAAGTGTTCACCAGACGGATAATATTATCGTATCGGCTTTTGTAAGTACAAAAATGGTTGGATTATTATCAAATTATAATTTGATAATCAATACTGTGAGTAGTTGTATCAATGTTCTTTTTAATTCTGTGATAGGCAGCCTGGGAAATATGGCTGCAATGGAGTCAAAAGATTATCAATATAAAGTATTTAAGAAATATCGTTTTATAGGTTTCTGGTTTTATGGATTTACATCGATTGCACTGGCGATTCTGATGACTCCATTTATAACCATTTGGATTGGAAAAAAAATGATTGTGGATGTGCTTGTAATCAATCTGTTGGTGATAGACTATTATATGATTGGACAGAGAATCTGTTTGAATAATATAAAATCAGCAGCGGGAGTGTATGAGCCTGATAAATATGTTGCTTTGCTTCAGGCTGCTGTAAATTTAATTTCGTCAGTTATACTGGCAAAAATAATCGGTCTTCCGGGAGTATTTGTCGGAACCATTTTGCAGGGGATGCTTTCAAGTATATTGAAACCGATTCTTTCATACAAAATGTTATTTGGAATCAGTAGTAAATTCTATTTCATTGATTCTGCAAAATATGCTGGAGCAGTAATTGGCGCATATGTTATTTGTTATATATTGTCTAAACTAATAATAGCAGATATTACAGTTGTTAACTTTGCTGTATTGGCAATCTGTGTTGTAATCATACCAAATGTTATGTTTGGATTTCTTTTTTATAAAACTGAGGAATTTCAATATTACTATAACATGCTAAAAAGTATAGCTTTAAAAAAATAATTATCATTGGTAAAGAGGTATTTTGTTTATAGTAGCTTTTGAATTATTGCTAGAAGGGAGTGTGTTCATGTCAGGGTTTCATCTCCAGATAAAAAAATTCTGGCTGATATTTTGGATGTTTGGCTTGTTTCTGATCATTGATATCCTTGTTTCCCGATTTGTTCTTGCAACCACTCATTTTGAACTGACTTCATCAAAAATTGATAGTTTTACAACCCTTCGCATCCTTCAGCTTTCAGATTTACACAACAGTGAGTTTGGTTCGCACAATACTCGCCTTATCGCAACTGTTCAGTCCGAGGCCCCTGATTTTATTCTTCTTACCGGTGATCTTCTGAACTCGGATGAAGAACGTACCGACATCGCAACGAATCTGATCAGGCAGCTTTGTAAAATCGCTCCTGTGTACTGCTCGAATGGAAATCATGAGATAGAGTATCAGCAAAAGTATGGAACGGATGTGGATGAATTATATCGTCAGGCAGGAGCCGTGGTTCTGGAAAAGGAGTATCAGGATGTTGAAGTAAAAGGTCAGAAGATACGAATTGGAGGAATCTATGGATACTGTTTGCCGGGGAAATATCTGGAAACAGGAGAGGCAGATCCGGAGGAATGTGCATTTCTGACAGATTTTCAGAACACAGAATTGCCTACATTTTTGATGTGCCACATGCCGGTCTGCTGGATGATCAATGGAAGTCTGGATGAATGGAAGGTAGATTATGTTTTTGCGGGACATGTGCATGGTGGTGAAGTGATTTTTCCATTCATTGGTGGACTGTATGGACCGGATCTGGGCTGGTTTCCAGGCAGAATGGAAGGCATTTATTCATCAGAAGATGGAACTAGAAGCCTCATATTATCGAGAGGTCTTGGAACGAATGAGAAGATTCCAAGATTTCATAATATTCCGGAGATCGTGGTTGCAGACATTCAGGGAAAGGGATGAATTGAAGATATGGAACGAACAGAAGTGTTATTCATGGAAGCTGTGAAGGCATCTCTGCAAAATAGACGGGTATCGTGGGAGAAACCGCTGACGATTAAAGAGTGGCAGCGGATATTTTATCTTTCAGAAGCACATCATGTACTGCCAATGGTTTATGAGGCAGTATTTTGTTGTGAGTCAGCCAGGAAAGCAGAACAAAAAGAACTACGGGAATTGTTCCAGCTGTACAGAAGAAAAACCTTGAATCTAGTGATGCTGCAGACGATAAAAACCAAGGAATATCTGGAACTGGTACGCTTTTTGCAGGAAAGGGGAATCCAGATACTTACGGTCAAAGGGATTGTCTGCAGAGAGCTTTATCTGAAACCGGACGACCGTCTTTCCGGGGATGAAGACATCCTGGTGGGGGCAAAACAATTCCGAAAATGTCACAAAGCGCTTCTGGAATATGGTATGAAACTGGCAAAAAAGAATGTAGATATAGACGCAGAATATGAGATTTCCTATAGAAAGCCAGGCTCTCCGCTGTATATAGAAGTACATAAAAGTCTGTTCCCAAAAGAGTCAGAAGTTTATGGGAATTTTAATCGTTTTTTTGAGGATGTTTTTCAAAATCAGGTGCAGATAGAAATAGACGGAATTCAGATTTCTGCTTTAAATTATACAGAGCATCTGTTTTACCTGATCTGTCACGCATACAAACATTTTCTGCACAGTGGTTTTGGAATCAGGCAGGTTTGTGATATTGTCATGTACAGTAACAGATATGGAGAACGGATCAACTGGCAGTTATTATTAGGCTGGTGCAGAGAAATTTATGGAGAATTTTTCACAGCAGCCCTCTATCAGATTGGCGAAAAATATCTTATCTTTGATTATGAAAAGGCATGTTTTCCGGAGGAATGGCGTAAAATAAAAGTAGATGAGTCTATGCTTCTGAGAGATATCCTGGATGCAGGTGTTTACGGATATGAAGGAATGGAACGAGTGCACAGCAGCAATCTGACACTTCATGAAGTTGGGCGGCAATGGAACGGAACAAAAGGAAATCCTGTTCTGAGAACGATTTTTCTGCCATACAAAAGTATGAAAAAAGACTTCACTTTTTTGAAAAAATTCCCTTTTCTGTTGCCACTTGCATGGCTTATCCGTATACTGAAGTTTGGAAAGGAGTTATACAGAAACAATCATAAGAAGCTGATGGGAGCCTTAAAAACAGGGAATCGCCGGATCGAACTTATGAAAAAATACAAAATCATAAAGTAAGTAATATCCGGCGGGATGCTGCTTACATACAAAAGTGAAAACTACTGCTTTGGATAACTCAGTAAAACAGAGGGAGAGAAGCGTAGGAAAAAGAAAAAGATGAAAAAGAAGGAATACTAAAAGGAAAGGAAGGAAATATGTAATGGAAGGAAACATTATTATAGCAGGAGGCTAATATGCAAAAACAGTCAATTGTAATAGAACCTCACGAGGCGATATCGGAATTCCGGTTATATCTTTATGAAAGAGAAAATGCACAGGCAACAATTGATAAATACCTTACAGATATAAGAACGTTCTGTAAATTTTTAAACCAAAATTATGAAATTACAAAACAAAGAGTTCTGGAATACAAGGAATGGTTGCAGGAACATTATGAGATTTCCAGTGCCAACTCTATGCTGGCAGCACTTTCACAGTTTCTGGAATTTCTTGGTGTCAGTTCTATGAAAGTGAAACGGATCAAGGTGCAGAGACAGATGATCCTGCAGGAAAATCAGCTGCTTTCGGAAGAAGAATACCATAGGCTGATCAAGACTGCCTATAAGAAGGGGCAGAAGAGCCTTGGCATGATCATGGAAACGATTGCGGTAACTGGGATTCGAATCAGCGAACTGAGATATTTTACAGTAAATGCGGTAAAACACGGTACGATTATTATTCACAATAAAGGAAAAATCCGACGTATTTTAATACCGGGAGCGATCAGAAAGAAGCTCCTGTACTATTGCTTTATACACAAAATAAATGATGGAATTATTTTTATAACGAAGAATGGAAATGCGCAAAACAGGAGTAATATCTGGACACAGATGAAGAAGATATGCAAGGCTGCAGGTGTTGCAGGAGAAAAAGTATATCCGCATGCGTTCAGGCATTTATTTGCCAGAATGTACTATCAGCTTACCAGTGATATTTCCGGGCTGGCAGACATTCTTGGCCACAGCAGCATAGAAACAACGCGTATTTATACAGCAGATTCTGAGCAGAAATACCTGGTCAGTATGGAACGGCTGGAGCTTATATTAAGTGGGAATAATCCCACGAAAGCTGTGACAGAATAAACAAAAAACACTACATAATAATAATTAAGTAGTGTCGTGAATGTTATAAAAAAACAAATTTTCTTCATTCTTTTTGTATTTTAACATATAGGCATATAATGTTCAAGTTTTTTTAAACTCTCTTCTGTTAATACAATCCCCAAAATCAGTTTTTAATGCAAAATCGACAACAGAATGACCGATAAACACTACTTAATTATTATTATGTAGTGCCAGGCTTTTTACAAAAAAGCAGGACAGTCATTTCACATATAAAATGGCATGATGCAGTGGCAAAAGTCGTGTTTTATAAATGCAAATACAGAACATTCGGAATGATAGAAGACTGATCTGTGTTTTTTTTGCATGCCATAAAATATGTGATTTCTGTTCTGTGCAGTGATTACAGGGAGAAGAAAAATATTATGAAGATCGACAGAAATTTTGTACTTCGAGAGATCGCCGGTGAGTATATTATCATTCCTACAGGAAAAACAGCACTGGAGTTTAACGGGCTGATCACAGTAAATGAGATTGGTATGGAACTCTGGAAGATGCTGCAGGAAGATGTTACTTTTGAAGATCTTCTGAGGGGCATCATGGAAGAATATGATGTGGAAGAAGACGTGGCAAGAGAGGATATTCAGGACTTTCTGGATAAGCTGACTGATGGAGGAATCCTTACAGAAGATGACATTACAGAGAACAGATGAAGTACTTACTTTTACAAAAGAACATTATATAGACAAGACACAGGAGCTGAAGAAGGGGATAGAGACATTCCCTTCTATTTTTATTGAGGGGGCAGCGGAATCAGGGAAAACAGTTGCTGTAAATATGCTTATGAAGGAACAGAAGGACACAGATTTTGTCCTTTTTCTTATGGACAGGGAAAAGGATGATGGAAGTTTTATAAGGAAACTTTCTTTAATCCGAAGGCGAATGGAGAAGGAGAAAATCTGGGTCGTATGTGAAAATATGAATCAGCCTTTATCAGATGCAAAAGCAGAGGCCCTTGTTGAATTTGTAAAGAGACTTGCAGACGGAAACCGTTGCATATTTGTCAGCAGAGAAAAACCTCACAGAAAGATTCTGGAACTGTTATGGAAAGAAAAGATGCATCTGATTTCACAGAAAAGTCTGCTGTTCAGTATTGAGGAAATCGAGAGTATTTGTAAAAGAAATTCACTTGCTGTCCGGGCAAAGGATATTTTCAGAGAGACCGGTGGGTGGCCGGGATGTGTATGCCTGCTAGCGCGAATGTTCAGAAACAAAATGGAAGCAGGGGAATCTGTGACATTGTCAGAAATGAGAAACAGCTATGAAGTTGCGGACTATATCGACTCGGAAATTTTAGGAACGTTGTCTAAAAGAGAAAGTGATTTCCTTGAAATTGGAAGCTGGTGCCCATGGATCAACGGAAAAATGTGCGAGGATATCTGGAAAATCTCAGATGGAATGGAAACGATTAAAAACCTGGAACGAAAAGGTTTTCTGACAGAATGCGGAAAAGAACAGTATGCAACAGCGGCTCTGTTCAGAAAAGAAGCATGCAGACAGAATCCGAAAAGGAAATTCTGGATGACTGTTGGTGCATGGTATGAAGCAGAAGGTTTTATAAAAGAAGGCCTTTTTTGCATGACAAATGCTAACGAAAAGGAAGCTTTAAAAACATTTGCGATTCGTAATTATGCAGAGATTCCGTTTATTGATATGGGATTTGTGGTGGCAGAAAGATGGAAAGAGACAATCCCTGAAATTTGTTTTCTGCGGGGAATGAATTGTTATTTCAGTCAGAATATCGAAGGAATGGACAAAGAAATACGAAAACTGGAAAAACAGATGGAGACAGATTCGAGTATAAAGATCAGAGAAATCTACCTGAACCTTCTGTATATAAGACCTGATTTTCCACTGGATCTGTGGCTGGAACTGATCGGAAAAGATGATTCCTCCAACACGAAAATACGCATATATAACGTACTGGGAGCATCGGATTCTTATCTTTGCGGATTACGTGATCTGTCGGATCTGTTTTCTTGTCCACGAAAAGAAGAAAATCGCAAAATGCGTATCTGGAAAGAAAATCTGGATGCACAGGCATGGGAATGGTATCAGCTCGCACGGAAAGAATATTACATTGAAATCGGGCAGGAAAAACGAGAAAAATTCGAAAATAAAGAGTTGATTCAGCAACTGCGGGATGGGGAAGAAGAGCTTACAGCAGATGTAAAGGAAGAAAATTATCAATTGCTTTGCAGATATGGAAAAGCCTATATGATGATGCGCCAGTATGACAAAGCAGAGAAGATTTTTGAGAAATTAGTACCATTTTTGAAACCGTATCACAAGAACCGCATTCTTTCGGAGATACTTTTTGCACAGGCAGTCTGCATCTGGGAAAAAGGCAGTCACGGACAGGCACTTCGTTATGTGATCGAATCATTTCTTTACAGTGATAATTACAGATATGTGCTTTTTTATACGGAATATGGAAATGCCGGCAAAGAAGTTCTGACAGCCTATGTAGAATGGATGAAGCAGAATTCACCGGAAGGCTGGCACCGTAAAAAGAAATACAATTATGGAAATGTGCGCCGGATGCCAAAAGAAGATTATCTGGAACTGATTCTTCGAATGGCCAGAAAACAATGTTCCCCGGCATCGGAAGTTCAGCAGAAAGCACCAGAAGAACACCTCACCATGATGGAGTCTATTATCCTGGGGCTGATCGGAAAAGGAAGGTCCAATGCAGAAATCTGTGAAGAGCTGAATTTGAAGCTATCTACTGTAAAGAGTCATATATACAGCCTGTATCGAAAGCTTGGAGTGAAGAACAGAATGCAGGCGACCATCAAAGGAAAAGAAATGGGAATTTTAAAATAAACAGAAAAAACATCATACTTTAGTTGGTGGGAATGAAAATGCGCAGATAGTAAAATTTATAACTGTATAGATAGAAATGAAGGCAGGGAGGGATGAGAGTGAGCAGCAGACAAAGTGGAGCAAAGAAAAAAAAATCCGGGTTATGGATTGTCCTAATTCTTGTGATCGTCGGCATTTTGGGAATCGTGATCGCGTTGAACCAGGGTGGGGCGAAACAGGAGCCTTCCACTGAACAGTCTGAAGAAAGTAAGACGGCCAGCGAAGTTACACAGACACCAGAAGATGGGGAAGAACAGGAAGATACAGATGAGTCAGATGCCGGACTTGAGTTCCCATATCATATGGATGAGGACAGACTTCAGGTAGATTCACTGTTTCAGTATTCAGGCATCAACCCGGATGCACAAAATGCAGAATGTGAGGATGTTGCATCAATCCAGATGAAAAATAATTCAGAACAGTATCTGGAATCAGCGGAAATTTCTGTCGAACTGACAGATGGCAGTGCATATTCTTTTACTGTACAGGACATTCCAGCAGGCAAAACTGTGATGGCATTTGATACAGCCAATGCGTCATATGACGGAAAAATAGGAGTCGCATTTATTGATGCAAAAACTTCTTATTCATCAGATACAGGTGTAAAAGAAGATACGGTCAAAATTACTTCTGATGATAATGGAATCCAGTTGGAAAATATTTCTGGAAATGCGCTGGCAGATCTGAAAATAAAATACCATTGCATTCTGGATGATATGTATTTTGGAGGTATCAGCAGTGAAACAGAAGTCGATGGAATAGACGCAGGTGAGAGCATTGTAGTAGATACATCGGACAGTATTCTGGGAGATGCAGAAATCGTCAGTATTACATATTAAAGAAAGAAAAAACAGGAGTGTTAGGTACAACACCTCCGGATTTTAGAGGTGAAAAACTATGTGGAGAGACATCAAAGATTATGAGGGGCTGTATGAAATCAATGAAAACGCAGTCGTACGTCGTGTAGAAGGAAAAGGAATCGATGGACGTAAAGTGACTACGCATGTGGTTGTATCATCCAAGACAAGAAAAGGAACCCGCTATATTGCATTGTGGAAGAATGGAAACAGAAAGACATTCATGCTCCATAAGCTGTATGCAGAAGCTTTTTATATGTCCGAAAATGAAGCCTGCCGACGCCTTTACAAAGGCTTTATCGGTTATGGTCAGGCAGTACAGAATGTCAAAGATATTTTGCTCAAGAACCTGTCGGATCTGGAAAAAGAACAGTCGATTGGAGAGAACAGACACGATGAGATTCTGTATATCCAGCAGTTCCTTGATGAATTAAAAAATGACAAAGTATGCGGCGTGCGCCAGGTTGAAAATATTAAATAAAGCCGCGTGGAAAGGAGTAAGGAATAATTATGAAGAAGGTTTATGAAAAACCACAGGTATATATGGAGAGGTTTGAACTGAGTCAGAATATTGCACTTTGCGATTGGAAATTAGGTTCGGGTGATCCAACTAGCTGCAGAATTGAAAATGACAGATTTGAGGCTGATGGGGGAGATTTTACAGGAGGCTTTGCTACAGAAGGATTATGTGATTTCCCAACATCATCATATTGTTATTCAGATGGGTCAGGCACGCTTCCATCCATTTTTGTATCCTGATGAGTACTATTTATCTTTCATTTGCAGGCATGATTGGTTCTGTTAAAGCAGAAAATGAGATAAATGTAACCAGAAACTTTCTGCCTTTTTTGGAAGAACCCCAAAACACAGACTATTCTTTTGAGTATATCAGCTGCGAAAAACTTGGAAACTTGCAAGGGAAACTGCTTTATGCAGGAAAAGAATATGATGTTATTCAAAAAGAAAATGGAGACATTATCCGCGTTTTTAAAGATCATCAGGAAGATGATTGTGTGTATGGATATTCAAAATTGGTCCCATTTGAGAACACAGTCAAAATTTTCTATTTAAAAGGAAATGAACAGCATTTTGACGATACGAATAATAGTTTTTTCCATTCGAGTTGGGAACAGGTAATGCTGTGGAATAAAAGAATGATTCTGCATGCTGCACTTATTGATACTGTATATGGTGGAATCCTTTTTTCAGGAAAGTCGGGAGTTGGAAAAACAACCCAGGCAGAGCTCTGGATGCATTTGGAAAATGCACGGCAGATTAACGGAGACCGTCCGATCCTTTATCAAAATAATAAAGAGTGGTTTGGCTGTGGGTCACCGTATGCAGGTTCTTCTGAGTGCTATATCAATGAATGTATTCCGATTAAAGCTATTATTTTACTGGAACAGGGTGACAGGACAGAACTGCAGCAACTAGGTATTTCGGAAACTGTAAAAAGGATATATGCGAACTGTACAGTATACACATGGAATAAAGAATTCATAGAGAGAATCATAAATCTGATCACAGATCTTGCAAGTGAAGTTCCAGTCTACAGACTGGTAAATAAAGCAGACCAGGAGAGTGTTGAGACTGTTAAAAAAGAATTACTGAAGGAAGTTATAAAATGAGTTTTCCTGAAAGATATATCGTAGCACCTTTAACAGAAAAATTGTATCAAAAAGCAGAGAAAAACAAAATTCCGCTTCATGGAACCTTTGAATTGTCACCGATATGTAATTTTTCCTGCAGAATGTGTTATGTACGAAAAACGGCAAAAGAGATAGCTGCATCGGGACGAAAAATGATGACTCTGGAGCAATGGATTCATTTAGGACAAAAAGCACGTGATGCTGGAATGCTGTATTTGCTTCTGACTGGAGGAGAGCCCCTTTTGTGGCCAGATTTCTGGGAATTGTATGATGCCTTATATGAGATGGGACTTTTAATAGGAATTAATACGAATGGTTCTCTGATCGATGATAATGCGATACAGCGATGGAAAGAGCACCCACCATACAGAGTGAATCTGACCTTATACGGAGCCAGCAATGATACATACGAAACATTGTGTCATACCAGAAACGTATACAGTGAAGTAAAAAAAGCAATTATAAAAATGGCTGAAGCTGGTTTAAATATAAAGCTTAACTGTTCACTGACACCGTATAATGCGGCTGACCTGCAGGAAATGGTAGCCTTTGCAAAGGAGAAAAAGATTCCATTGACTGTATCGACTTATATGTATCCGCCTGTCAGACGTGACGCCGGAATGACTGGGCAAAATGACAGATTTCGTCCGGAGGAGGCTGCATGGTATCACATGCAACGCTATTGTTACCAAAAAGGTGAAATGGAATATAGAGAGTTTCTGAAGAATATTCAGAGGAAAATGATAACGCCTCCGGGACTTGATGAAAAGTGTGTGAATCTGGAGAATGGAAAAGTACGATGCAGAGCCGGAACTTCGACATTCTGGGTCACCTGGGACGGATACATGACACCTTGTGGAATGATGCCAGAACCAAAAGCAGATCTGCAGGAAAAATCGTTCAATACAGCATGGAAACAGTTACTTGAGGTAAGCACGAAAATTCACACATCCGGTACCTGTGAAATATGTAAAAATCAGAGGATATGTCATTCCTGTGCAGCGATGGCCTATGCGGAGACTGGAAAAACTTCAGGAATCCCTGTGTATTTATGTGAAATGATGGAGGCTATGAAACAAATTGCTCAAAGGGAGCTGATATCCAGAAATGGAGAATAACTGTGCAGATATCTTGAAGTACAGTTTTTATATAGATTCTTTAATAAAAGTTAAGGAGGATGACTATGAAAAGCAAAGTAAAACGAATACTGTCAATTGTCATGACAGTGTGCATGGTGTCTACGATGATTCCTCTGACTGCTTATGGAGCAGACGTTGATTTTGGAGATGATACGACTGTGGCAGCAGAGGAATCAGAAGACAATATATCTGCTTCAGATCTGGAAGCAGATGAAAATGAGGACTCCGCAGATGTGTCTGTGGAAGAGGATGACAGTGAAATTATAGATGAAGCAGAAGAAACAGAGGACGAAGATTTTTCTTCAGATACATCAGAAGCACTTTTTTCAAGTGATGAGCAGGCTGTTGATGTGGGAAGATCTTTAGCAGGATACAATTATTCGATTGCAATGGTAGACTGTGGACGTAATTATTACAGTGTTGAAAGTCTGGAAAGTATTATCGACAGTGCATCGGATGCTGGTATGCATTATGTTATGCTGGCACTGGGAAATGATGGACTTCGATTCCTTTTAAAAGATATGTCCTTAACTGTTGGTGATCAGAAATATTCAAGCTATGCAGTTACAAAGGCGATTCATGAAGGAAATGAAAAATATCGTAATTTTGAAGTAGATGAACTGACAGAGCATGATATGGAGGCAATTTTATCATATGCAGGAAATAGAGGAGTAGAAATTATTCCTCTGATCAATACACCTGGACATATGGATGCAATCCTGAATGCAGCAACCTCATTGACAGGCACGAATTGTGCATACAGCAGTTCTGCACGGACCATTGATGTAACAAATGGTACGGCAACTGCATTTACGCAGGCTCTTTTGCAGAAGTATATCAGCTGGTTTGCATCAAAAGGATGCACCATGTTTAATATGGGAGCTGATGAATATGCAAATGATGTAAACGGTACACCACATTTTTCTGATCTGATACGAACAGGTGCATATAGTAGTTACATTACTTACTTAAATACAGTTGCTGGAATGATTGAAAATGCCGGTATGACTCCAATGGCATTTAATGATGGTATTTATTATAATAAGCAAACTGGCTATGGAACTATTGATAAAAATATCCTTGTATGTTACTGGTCATCTGGTTGGAGTGGATATGATGTTGCGTCAGCAGAGTACTTGAGCACTCAGGGATTTAAAATGATCAATACGCATGGTGACTGGTATTGGATTGTTGGAGGAAATAAAGTCACAGCAGATAAGGCAGTACAGTTTAATGTAAAATCATTTCCGGGAAGTACGGTAGCAAATCCAAATGGTGCAATGTTCTGCATCTGGAGTGATTATGCATTTGACAGAGATTCATGTGCGACAGATGCAGGAGTGGCAAATGCAGTATCTGGCATTATTTCAAACTTCGGTTCGACTCTTCCGGATACAACTGCAAGAGAATCTCATAAAAACGTAACAGTAGCAGATGAAGCTGTGCCGGAGATTGCGTTTAATGGAACTCTGGAAAAAGGTGGCGATACTTCTGTTTTATCAATGACAGATAATACAGAAGTATGTTGGACAACAAGTAATAAAAATGTCATTATGTTGGAGCAGAATACAGAAGAAAATTCTATCAGTACGAATGCTTTGACAGATTCTGTCATTGGAAATAGTGTAAAGGCTATGGTAGTCGGACCTGGAAATGCAACAATCACTGCAGAGACAGCTACCGGAATTCAGCATACACAGGAAGTTAAGGTAGAAGACGGAGGAAACAGCGGAGAAGCCCGGACAGAAGAAATTAAACTCAAGGTTGGAGAAAAAACTACCAGAGTGCAGCCTGGGGTGAACAATGAAAAGAACTGTAACACAGAGAATTATGATGAGGGAATTGCAAAGGTTGAAGTAAAAGGCGCAGATGCACAGGAAGGAAAAACAACCTATACATCTACAAGCGTTACTATGGGAAATCTGGCAGGAAACAATACTTCCTGGACAAAAACAGCATATTTTTATAAAACTGGGAATAATTATTATCCGGTGTATGCACGTAGAGTATATTACCAATACTATAATCAATACTATTATGAGTATGGCTATTCAAGAAATGATTCTGCATCATCTGTAAGCTCTTTAAGTAGTTCCAGGTATGATACAGAGACAGTTATGGTATATAGTGCAACAACATCCGAAGAAACTCCTGCTTCGACAACAATCACTTTCGAGGGTGTGATGCCGGGAACGACTTCTTATACGGTAGGTGAGACAGAGTATACAATTGTTGTAAGTGCAAAAGAAACAACAGAAAACAGAGTATTATATTATACTCAGAGTGAGAAACTTGATATTGAGGCACCGGAAGGCACTTCTGTAAGCTATGAAGTAACTGTTGGTAAAGATATTGTAAGCGTTGACAGTGATGGAACAGTTACTGCCGGAAGTACAGAAGGTTCTGCAACAGTTGTTGCAACTGTAAAGACTGTCAATGATGCAGTATATGCAGTCTATACTTACGAGTACAAAGTAACAGCAGAAGATTTAAGCAAAGTTACTCCATTGGAAATTGAATATTGGATTACGAATACGCATACGAAAGATGTCAATGAAAATGAGGAGTATTCTTTACTGGCTTCTGATGCATATACAGAAGAAGGTTTGGAAGTTAAAGATTTAATGCCAGAAACAACAGTATCTACTGGTAATAATCATACAGATTATTATTGGCAGTGTAGGATTTTGGATCGTTCTGTGAATGAACAGACAACTGCTAATGGTGACGATGAAACAACAAGCGGCCAACAGTTTACAAAGGTAAGATATTATGAGCAAAAATGGTCTGTTTATACGACAGATGGAGCTTGGACAGATATATCGGAGACAAATCAGCTGATAGCATATTATCTGGAAAAGGTGGATATATGCGATGAGGTTACAGCATATACTGCGGACTGGGGAACTATTGGAGATGGAACGAGTAATTGGGGATATTCTCCGGAAAGCACAAGATGTTCTTTGTCAGTGCAGGTTGTGTACGAGGATGCAACAACAAATCCAGCAACTACAAATGCAAATGATATTAAAAGTAAAACTATATTCTATTATGTAGGAAGTAATCGAGGCATTGGTACTGTTTTATTAAATGAAAATAGTGATTATGAAATTTATAAGGTTACTTCTGAAACAGGAACAGAAACAAGTTCAACAAGCGGAAATTATGTTACACTTACAAATTTGACCTTAGATAATAACGAAAAAACAGTATGGGAAGGAACTGCTGTTGAAGGAAAAGTTCCGATTCATAATGATAGCCAGAATCCAGACACATCAGATCCAAAAGATAATTTATATTGGGCAAAAGCTGGTGACGCGATTCTTTTACGTGTATACGTTCGTGCAAAGGTTACAGAGGATTCTCTGAGAGTACATTATATTGATCAGACAGATGGAAGCAGTGACAATGAATTCTACAACTACAATATTGCAGTAAAGAGTGGTACATTATTTGATACTTCCTTTGCATGGGATGAAGATAATAAACAGTTGGTAAGTAACACTGTTAAAAATATTAAGGGCGTAACCCAGACAGTACAGTGGGAACTGGCAAGAATGACGGAAATCGGTGCCCAATATCGTTATAGTACGTATGAATGTGTTGGTGCAAGAAGAAGTGATGATGGCAAAGATGTTTATATCTACTACAAATTTCAAAATTCACATTCCTTTGTAGTGGATTATGGACGGCCGTTAGAAATCACCGCTGAAGATCTGAAATTGGGCGATACAAGCTGGGAGGAATCAGAAGTATCGAAGGCCATGTATGGAGATGTGGATTTGGATACTACGAACCATGTTCTTGTATATACACCAAATAAAGTTATGCTCAGTGCAGAAAATTTAACATTGACTTTAACAGGTAAAGACAGCGAGGGAAAGAAAACACACGCTACTCATACGATTAATATTTATCCAGCAAGTACCGTGTACTATGAAGAAGGATTTTTGAAAACCGCAGGATTTTCCGAAGGCTCAAAAGGAAAGGATAAGCAGAATAAGGCTGTGTTAGGTGAGGATTCTTATAACTATGGTTATGATCCAATTTATAAAGACACGAACGGAAAATCGAATGGTACAGAGGCAGGAAGCAATAAGAGTGGTGATAGTGCAACATTCGACTTTACAGGAACTGGCGTAGATATTTATGCAAATACGACAGCGTCTACTGGCTCATTGACAATTAAGATAACGGATAGGTCATCTGGTGTAACTAAAAATATGGCAATTGTCAATACACAGATGAAGGGTGAAGAGATACAACAGGTAGCGACAGGATATAATGTACCGGTATTTTCTAAAACGAATCTGGCATATGGAGACTATACAGTTACAATTACTCACTCCATGAATGACAGACAGGTTAACATTGATGGTTTCAGAGTATATAACACACTGAAAGACAGCACAGTTTATACAAATGACGAGGAAGATAATCCGAGTTTCCTGGAAGTCAGAGACCTGCAGTTTGGTACGCTTACCAACATCGTAGATTATGGTAAGGACGGCAGAAACGTTTATGCTGTAGGAGAACAGGTTTACAAAGATATTACTGCAGATGTGACGAATGCTAATGCGGTAATTACAGTAAATGGAAAACCAGCGGATGAAGCAGCTCAGAAGGCACTCTACGAAAAGGGTCCGAAGAATGAAGTTTATCTTGCAAAAGGTAGTTCATTGACAATCAGTGTAAATACAGCGAGAAAAGTTCAGCTTGGATTAAAAGGTGTAGATGGATCAACAAGTTATTCTCTTAACACTGGAAAGAATGAAACAGTTTCTACAGTGGATATGTTCTATACGGTAAAAGAAAAAGGTGAAGCAGAGCAACGGACAATTACAATCAAAAACACAGGAGATCATATTCTGTCTGTTACTAAACTGAAAGTATGTGACGATCCAAATGCTCTTCAGCCGCTTTCTGTAGACAGTGTTGTATCAGCATTGTATGCAGCAGGACTGAAAGATCCAGAGCAGCCAACCGCTACTCCAACACCGACCGTAACTGCAACCGCTGCACCAACCCAGAAACCAGTTCAGCAGATCAAGCTCGCAACACCGAAGCTTGGAAAGGTCGTTTCCGCAGGATACAATGCTCTGAAACTGAACTGGAGTAAGGTGAACGGTGCTGATGGATACCGTGTATATGTAAAAGTCAACGGACAGTGGAAAGCACTTGGAAATACCAAGAGTACAACCTATGTTCACAAGAAACTGGAAACAGGTAAGAGCTATACTTATACGGTAAAAGCATACAAGAATACCAAATCTGGTACAGTTTGGAGTTCTTATGACAAGAAAGGTATAACAGGCAGAGCTGCCTTAAGTGCACCGTCACTTCGTAAAGCAAAGAGAACTTCTGCAAAGAAGGCAACTCTTTCCTGGAAGAAAGTTAACGGAGCAAGTGGATATGTTGTTTACCGCAAGACAAACAACGGAAGATGGCAGATTGTCAAGAAAATTACCAAAGGAAATATAACTTCCTTCACAGACAAGAAGTTATCTAAAGGTAAGAAGTATACTTATACAGTAAGAGCTTACCGCACGGTAGGAAAGAAAAATATCTACAGCGGATACAACAAAAAAGGTCTGAAAGTAAAATAAGATAGGACTTAACCCCAAAGGGTCTGGCGAACAATGCCAGACCCTTTTTGAATTTCGAAAATAACCGACGAAAACCTCATACTTTAGTAGGAAGTAAGTACACTCATTAGATAGTAGAATCTAAAAATGTATAAGTAGCTTTAATGCGACTTGCGTTTTGAGGAGAAAGAAAAATATGAGGAGGGTGTGAGAGTGAATTGTGATAAGAAGCCGAGCGAGGAGCGGCGCTGGATGCAATATTATCCGGAAATGATGCTGCGGATGATCCAGAAGCCGGATTGTACTGTGTGGGAATATCTGGAACGCCATTGTCCGGGAATGGATGTGGCTGCAATCCATTATTATGGAGAGGATATCACCTGGAAAACGGTTTTTGAAGAATCAGAAAAGTGTGCAAAATCGTTAAAGGCAATGGGATTTGGTGAAGGAGATCAGATACCGGTATTTTTTCGACTTGTACCGAACTTTATCTATCTCTTACTGGCAGCAGAAAAAATTGGAGCATCCCTGCTTTGCAGAGATAACACACTTCTGGAGAATGTAGAGGCTGTCAGTAAAGCGGATGCAAAAGCAATTTTCGCGCATGATTTTCTTTCTAAGAAAGAGATGAAAGCTTATTGCGAGAATGCAGGAGTGAAGAAAATTATCCTTCTTGACCCGATGTATTACGGGAATCCGAAGACACTTCCGGATTACATAAAGGCATCACTGGATGAATATTATCCGCGGGTTACAGCAGCAGGTGACTGCATTATGAATTGGGATAAGTTCCTCAGTTTAGGTGAATATTACGTGGGTAAAGTAGAAGTGGAAAAAGATCTTTCAAGACCACTGTTCCGTGCATACACAAGTGGTTCAACCGGACCGTCAAAGCAAGTGATCCACTGTGCAAACAGTATTCTTGGAACTATCTGTCAGATGAATTTTTATGGTGGTTCAGATGATTTTCGTCCAACCTGGATGGTTACCTGTCTGCCGCCTGCATTGGTTGCAGTTGTCGTTTCGATGGTATTGCTTCCATTATCTTCCAATAAGCTTTTGATCATGGATCCATTTGTGGATCCGGAGGATGTTGATTTGGAAATGATGCGTTATCGTCCGAATGGATGGCCGATGATTCCGATGTTTATTGAAATGATCATGCGAAATGGACGAGTTCCGGATGATTATGATATGTCACATCTTCTGGCAGCAGGTGCCGGATGTGAGGCGGTAAATAATAATCAGCTTGACCGCGTGCAGAGTTTCCTTGAGAAACACAACTGCAAAGCACGTTTTACGGTTGGATATGGAAGTAGCGAAGGCGGCTCTAATCTGACATTTCAGATGGCACCCAAAGCAATTCATAACGGAAATGTTGGTGTACCAATGCCATTGAATGATATGGGAGTATTCAAGCCGGGAACGCAGGAAGAACTTGGATATAACGAAATGGGTGAGATTTGTACATCAGGACCGGGAAATATGCTGGGCTATGATCGTAGGAGTGCAACGGCCAAAACACTTCAGACGCATGCAGATGGAAAAATCTGGCTGCATACCGGAGACATCGGATATGTAGATGAAGATGGAGTGTTCTATGTATTAAATCGTGGAGCTGCACATCGTTTTGGCGGGGGAGAACTTGCAGTTCTTCCAATGGAAAATCGACTTGCAGATGCAAAAATCAAAGGCATCAAAGATGAATTTTTTGTTTTGATTGAAGATGAGGATCATGATGGATATTTTGTTCCGTATCTTTATGTTGTCCTTGAAGACGGATACTCCGTAGAGGACATTACTGAGGCTGTACAGTTTTGTCTGGAACCGTATATGTTTCCAGTTGAAATATTGGCAATTGATGAAAGACCATTCTTCCATTTTAAGACAAATCGTATTGAATTGTCGAAGGAATTGAAGAAAAAGAGTTCAATTGCAGAATAAACCAGGCTCTGTAAACAGAAAACAGATGGAACTGTAAATTTAAATAAGAAAGAAGGAGAAAAGGAATGAGTAAAAAATTACACTCAGGTCTGAAGCGCACACTGGCATGGATGCTGGTTGTAGCCCTTATGGTTCAGGGCTGTATGGTTGTTTATGCAGATGATTTTTCCAGCGAACCGGAGGCGGTCGTTTCAGATGAAAGTTCTGATGAAGATGCCAGTGCAGAAAGTGACCTGGAAATTACTGAAGATGAAGATACATCAGCAGATGTAGAAGTGTCTGAAGACAGCGACGAAGATATGGATTCAGATGTAACTGTAGAAGAAGAGCAGGAAGATGAAGCCGGAGTAGATGTGTTCTCTGACGGAAGTAATGTCGCAACATTTTCTGATGGCACAGAGGCTGTTGAAACTTTTACTGCTAATGGAAACGAAAACATTCATCCTGAAGATGACACTACAGATTCTGAAGGACGTCGAGTTGGACATGGTAAGGTTGATATTGCAGGAGGACAGCAGTACAGTTATACGCATTTGTATGACTCGCAGGGATATGTCAGATATGCAGTAGGAACTTATCCTGCAAATGGAAGTACTATAACGCTCAATGTTGGAGACCAAAGAGGAATGATTTATCAGTCGGTATATACCTCTACATCTTCGACATATACAGAGGTTACGAAGGCTAGATGGACAGCAGTTAGTGGCAACCAGAGCAATACTATTTACGGAGTAACATGGTCCAGCGATGATGAAAACATTGCGAAAGTTGTTTCTGGCTCATCCTATGGTCCGTATACAACTGGTATGTGGGTTCAGGGTATTAGTGAGGGTACAACAACTATCAGATCTACATGGACACCTGGAAAATATTATAAGGACAAGGTAGGAACTATTACTAATTCATTTACTGTTACGGTTATGAAAGCAGCAGATACGACAGATATGAATAAGTCCTTTACATTACATGGAACAGCAACTACTCCTTCATTGACAAGCAAGACTACAACAAATGAAGAAAGCTTGTGGGGTAGGACCACAGGAATTACTTATAAGTGCCCTGCTGAGGCAAAAGGACTGGAAGACTGTGATGTGAGTTGGAAAGTGTGGTCAGATACAGGACTTATTGTGCATAGATTTGTTATTGACTTTGGTGAGATGGTAGGTGAAACCACACCATCATCAAGCAAATATACAGCATCGCCAGGAGATAGCATATCAGATAAGTTTGTACGTCCCGTAAATGCTCCAGAGGACAGCATTACTATAAGTTCTGTTTCATCTGATACAACTGGCTTTATGAAAGATGGAAATGTTGTATTTAAAAAAGCATTTGATAATGGCGGAACACCCCTGCATGTTTATCTTGTTGGTGTGAAAGATAAAAAGAAGATCGACTGTTCAAAGATTAAATGGACAAGTAGCGATGATAGCATTGTAAAAGTTTATCAGGTGAATTCAGACAGGGTTCAGTTGAAAGCTTATAAAGTTGGTGGAGTTACAATGACTGGTACCTATCAGGAAACTGATGAAGAAGGAAATCCAATAGGAACTCCATTGACAACTAGTTTTCGTGTGTTTGTTAAGGGATTTTACATTGACGAGTCAGTTGGAAGCGATGGAAAAACTAAAACGGTTGAACTGTCTCTTGATGAAGAAGATGATGCAAAAACAAAAGCAATTAAATACAAATTAATTGATGGTAGTGGTGAAACTGGTGAGGCAGCGACTGCTGGATTAATTTTCTGGAGGATTGATAAGCCAACCGTTGCAACGGTTGACTCCGATGGTATTGTAACAGCTAAATCAGCAGGAGAAGCTACAGTAACAGCGGAATGTGAAAGTTCAAGCACAAAGGATACAGTTAAGATTATTGTTAAAGGATCAGGAAGCCTTGCTTTTGATGCTTCAGAATATAACATCAAGAAAACAGGAACTGCCACAATTAAAACAACAGCAACCTCTAATGGCACTACTGTAAAAAATCCTGAAATCACATGGACAAGCGATGATGATGAGATTGCAACAGTAAGCGGAGGTAAGATCATAGGTGTCAGCGAAGGTACAACAACAGTAAGAGCATCCTGGACAGCTGACAATGGCAAAACTTATACACAGAGTGCAACTGTAAATGTTGTATACGATGGCCTGTATTTATCTGACGCGCAGAATGAAGTAACTATGCCTCAGGGAAGTAAACAGGAAATCGTATGGACAATTCAGAATATGGGTGAATATTCCAAAGGTTCTACTGGAGAAGGATATAATCCATCCTCTGATGTAACATGGAAATCCAACGATGAAACTGTTGCAACTGTAGATTCTGCTGGTGTTATTACTGCCTGCAATCTTGCAGAAGGTGAAAAAACAGCAAGTACAACGGTAACAGTAAGCTACAAAGGAACAAAAGTAAAAGATATCACAGTAAACGTAACCGAAAATCAGAATGTTGTTGTAAACGGCAATCCTGTAGAAATTGCAGGAACGAAAGGCGAAAGCAAGACAAACAGTAAAGGTGAAGACGTTACAGATACATGGAAGATCGGTTATCATGAAAATGGTCATGGAAGTCTGAATGCTCAGTTCTATGGAAACGGTAAAGATAACATTGATATTGTAAGTACTGAAGGAGCCAAAGTAAGTGTTACAGGAAGGACTCCAAGCAGTGGATATATCTATCTGAGTCATAAATATTATGTAGCAGCTGGAAATAAACAGCTTTGTGGTGTATGGCAGACCATTGCAATTAAAGTTAATGGTGAAGCCGGACTGTATCTGGATAAATCTTCCGTATCTATGAAGATGGGTGAAGCTGATACAGCAACCATCATGGGTACTTATATTAAAGCAGATGGAACAGAACTGGGAAGCGATTACTGGGCTAATAAGAGCAATCCGAAGCTTTCCAAACTTGAAATGGTTGATGGAGACACCAGCATTGTTACAGCAGAAGCAGATGAGAAAGATGGAAGATTACTGCACCTTACTGCTGTTTCTCCTGGAAAAACGACAATTACGATTAAGTGCTATCCGTTTGAGCCTACAGCAACTTGCAATGTAGAAGTAACATCTGACGCAAGACTGGTTCTTACTCCGGCAGATAAGCTGAGCGTAGTACAGGGTGATACAGCGACGATTGAAGCAAAAGCATGGGATGGTTCTGCATATGTAGAAAATCCTGAAATCACATGGCAGAGCTACAATACAGCAATTGCAACTGTAGACGACAAAGGTGGAGTTACAGGTATTAAAAAAGGAAACGTTGGTGTAGCTGCAACATGGAATGGTGTCACATCTGATCCGGTACAGGTTACGGTAGTTCCAAGTAGAAATGTCTCTCTGACAACAGAATGGAATGACAGTGACAACCAGGATGGCAGTCGTCCTGAAAAAACAACTGTTCAGTTGACTGCAAATGGACAACCGACAGGTGCCCCTGTAGAACTGAATGCAGACAACAATTGGACATATGAATGGAAACAGCTTCTTGCAGAAGATGAAGAAGGAACAAATATTGTATATCGTGTAACAGCAGATGCCCCGGAAGAATACACTGCAAAAGTAACAGGTAGTGCAGACGATGGATTCGTTGTTACTTATTCACATGAAATTGCAAAAACATCCGTTACAGCATCCGTGGAATGGGATGATGCAGATGATAAAGATGGAATCCGTCCGAAGTCTGTAAGCTTCCAGCTGAAAGCAGATGGCGAAAATGTTGGTGATGCTATTACTGTGAATGCTGGCAGCAACTGGACGAAAACCTGGGAAGATCTTCCGGAGAAAAAAGCCGGAAAAGCACTTACTTATACAGTAGAAGTAAGTGACATTCCAACAGAAGAAGATCAATATACTGTAACAACGAGCGGTGATGCAGCAAGTGGATTTGTATTTAAAGCATCTCACGTGTCAACATCTGTTGAGATTCCGGTTTCTGTAACATGGGATGATGCAGAGAATCAGGATGGAGCGCGTATCGAAGCAGTAGAAGCAGAGCTTTATGCAAACGGAGAAGCAACAGGAAACAAAGTGACTCTGAATGCAGAGAACAACTGGACAGCAAAATTTGCATCTGTAGATGTGAAGAAAGACGGAACAAGAATCAAATATGAAGTAAAAGGTACAGAGGCAGATGGATATGATGTTTCTGTAGCTGGAGATATTCTTGATGAAAAAGGTCTTGTACTCACTTATAAACATATTCCGGCAGTGGTAAATGTCAGCGCAAGAGCATCATGGAATGACGCAAATAACCAGGATGGAATCCGTCCGATAGATACACTTGTTCAGCTTTATGCAGACGGAACTGCACTTGGTGACAAAGCAGTTATTGAGTCAAATAAAGAATGGACAAAGACCTGGTCAAATCTTCCGAAATATAAAGCCGGAAAAGAAATTGCTTATAATGTGATCGCGTATGCTGTTTCCGGATATACCGTAAAAGTAACCGGTAATGTTTTAGAGGGATATAAAGCAGAGTACACGCATAATGTACAGAAAATGAATGTGACTGTTCAGAATGCATGGAATGATCTGGATAATGTGGTGGATTCCCGTCCGGCTCAGCTGGTTGTTGAAATCTATGCAAATGGAAAGACAACGGGCAAGAGAGTAACTCTGACAGAAGCAAATAACTGGAAAGCAACCGTTTCGGGTTTTGACAGAAATGCATCCGGAAAACGAATTCAGTATACCGGCAAGGCAGTTGGAACTCCGGCAGGATATAATATTTCCGTAAGTACAGATGCAAATGGAAATATTAAATTAATCAGCAACTTTACAACTTATACGAAAAAGTTGCGACTGAAACTTTCCAAAACATCTTATATATATAATGGAAAGAATGCAAAACCAAAGGTTACTGTGTATAACGGAAGAAAGAAAGTAAGCAGCAAGTATTATAAAGTAACTTATAAAAATAATAAAAAGGTCGGCTACGCAACCGTGATCGTTAAAGGCAAGGGCAAATTTGCAAAATACGCAGGCAAGGCAGCCTTTACGATCAAGCTTAAGACATTGAAAAAACCTTCTGTTAAAAAAGGTGCAAAGGGAACATTGAATGTAAGCTGGAAACGTGACGGACAGGCAACGAAGTATGTTGTACAGTACAGCCAGAGTAAAAAGTTTAAAGGTAAGTCCACAAAAACTGTAACAATCACGAATAATAAGATTGGAAAGACTGTTCTGAAGGGGCTTACAGGCAAAAAGAATTATTACGTTCGTGTACGCAGCTGCAAGGCCGTAAACGGCAGGAAAATCTGGTCATCCTGGAGCAGCAGATCATCAAAGGTTAAAGTTAAATAAGAAATAAAATCCATTTATGTGTCAGGGGCAGCCGGGGGCTGCCTCTGAAAACGAGGAGGAAGAAAGAAATGTATAGAAAATGGCTGGGATGGAAAAAGGTTGCCGTATGCCTTGTTGGTGCTGCAATGATCATGCAGGGCGCAAGCATTGCCATGGCTTCTGACGAATATCCTACGGAACAGGAAACCACAGCTTCTGACGAAAATGCACAGGAAAGCACAGATACAGATTCTGAAGAAAAAAATACTGACGAAGAGGAAACAAAAGCGGACGAAGAAAAAAGTTCGGAAGAAACGGATTCTGAAGAACAGGATACAGCAGAGGATTCTGAATCAGAAGCTGGCAGTGAAGATGTTGAAAAAGATGCAGAAGAAACAGATGTAACAGAGAATACGATTGACCCGGAGGAGACACCGGAAGAAAGTGAAAAAGTACTTGCAGCAGAAGAGGCTGGTACAGCGGCAGAAGAAACGGGTCTTGCTGTTTCAGGTACAGTCAGTCATATTGACTTGTCAAGAGTGGCGTCTGCTTCATTGACGGTTGGAGATAAAACTTTAACTCAGACAGTAGTCTTTGATGAAGGAGATCTTGGAAACATTACAGTTTCTCCGGATTATGTGGGAGCAATCGTTATGGGACAGGGACAGATCCACATTGCAGGAGTCTTTCCGACAGGGACATATGCCTGCCCGATTGAATACACAGTATCTATTACAAAAGATGTGACATTTACAGATTCGGAAACGGGAAAAACATATACACAGACAATGACATTTACTTCGTCATTCAATTATTGGGATGAAAGTAATATGTGTCCGAGCCTTGGGGGAAGAGAATACTGGTCTCATGGATTTGTGATTCCGTGGTCCGGTATGGATTTCTGCTTTGGAAGTGCAAGTGATGTGATTCCGGCACCAAGTGAAGCTCCGAAACCAAGTGAGGCACCAAAGCCAAGCGAAGCTCCGAAACCAAGTGAGGCACCAAAGCCGAGCGAAGCTCCGAAACCGAGTGAAGCACCAAAGCCAAGTGAAGCTCCGAAACCAAGTGAGGCACCAAAGCCAAGCGAAGCTCCGAAACCAAGTGAGGCACCAAAGCCGAGCGAAGCTCCGAAACCGAGTGAAGCACCAAAGCCAAGTGAAGCTCCGAAACCAAGTGAGGCACCAAAGCCAAGCGAAGCTCCGAAAC
>OLNN01000097.1_pt1 | contig 94689 bp, 94 predicted proteins | sample 1672141 | NCBI WGS metagenome assembly OLNN01 (sample SAMEA3136652, study PRJEB25190) | human gut metagenome | biome: human gut; feature: human-associated habitat; material: faeces | place: Austria | collected 2013
GATTTGGGACTGCCGGATATGGATGGCGTAGAGGTGATCCAAAATATCCGCTCCTGGTCCAATCTGCCCATCATTGTCATCAGTGCCAGAAGCGAGGATACGGATAAAATTGAAGCGCTGGATGCCGGAGCAGACGACTACCTGACAAAACCGTTCTCTGTAGAGGAGCTGCTGGCAAGGCTGCGGGTGACCCAGCGCCGTCTGTCCTTTATGACCTCCGAGATGCTGAATACCAGTCCCGTGTTTGTCAACGGTAAACTGCGCGTGGATTATGCCGGAGGGTGTGCCTACCTGGATGGAAAAGAGCTGCATCTGACGCCCATCGAATATAAACTGTTGTGCCTGTTTTGCAAAAATGTCGGAAAGGTGCTGACACATACCTTTATTACCCAGAATATTTGGGGAAGAAGCTGGGAAAATGATGTGGCATCCCTGCGGGTCTTTATGGCAACGCTGCGAAAGAAGCTGGAATCGGAGCCGGATTCTCCGCAGTATATCCAGACGCACATTGGCGTGGGATACCGTATGATGAAAGTCGAGTAGCGGAAAAACCGCCCTGTAGTGATACAGGGCGGTTTTTGACGGTTGAGGAAGGGGGGCATTCTCTATTGACAAACAGAAAATGCTATTATATAATGCGAATACACGATTTAATTCGTGGTATTTTTAGTTGTAAATAATCTGAATTTGCTATTACATAATGCGTTAACTTGTAGGAGGGCACCATGTATCTGTATTCCAATTTCTGCAACGAAACTCTGGATGAACGCGGCGTATTGCAGGATTTTTCCCTGCATTATCCTGATAACTATAACTTCGGCTACGATGTAGTGGATGAGATGGCACGGCTTGCCCCGGATCAGCGGGCCATGGTTTGGTGCAACCCGGAAGGGGAACACCGGGAGTTTACCTTTGGGGACATCGGCCGCCTGAGCAATCAGGCAGCTAACGTCCTACGTGCCCACGGCGTTGCAAAAGGGGATAAGGTGCTGGTGATTCTGAAACGGAACTATGAGTACTGGTACGTAGCTCCGGCCTTGCACAAGCTGGGGGCTGTGATCATCCCGGCGACGCATATGCTGACCGTAGACGATCTGGTCTATCGGATTCAGACCGCCTATATTACCGCTGCTGTCGGAACGCCGGACGGTACCACCGTGGCGGATTTACTAGAAGCCCAGAAGCAGTGCCCTGAGTTGAAAACCATTTTTGCGGTACGAAACCAGCAGCCCGGCACCGTAGACTTTACGGCAGAGATGGAGAGTGCTTCGACTAGCCTGGAGCGAGTGGAGACCAGGGTCACAGACCCCATGCTCATCTACTTTACCTCGGGCACTACTGGTTACCCCAAGGCAGTGATGCATGACCACACCTATACCCTCTCCCATATTATTACTGCCCGGTACTGGCAAAATGTACAGGAGAACGGACTGCACCTGACCGTGGCGGAAACCGGGTGGGGCAAGGCCTCCTGGGGAAAAATCTACGGCCAGTGGCTGTGCGGATGTGCCGTTATGGTGTACGATTTTGACGCGTTCTCTCCGCGCAGACTGCTCCGGCTCATGTCTCAGTACGGGGTGACCAGTTTTTGCGCGCCGCCCACGGTCTACCGGTACTTTGTGGACTACGGCATGGATAAGGTAGACCTGTCTGCCCTCAAGCACGTGACCACTGCTGGCGAGGCCCTGAATCCGGTGGTGTTCCGGATGGTGGAGGAGCAGACTGGCCTGAAGCTGATGGAAGGGTTTGGTCAGACTGAGTCGGTGCTGATGCTGGCAAATCTGGCCGGGACCGAGTCTCGACCGGGCTCCATGGGCAAGCCCACACCCCTGTATCAAACCGCCATTGTGGATGAAACCGGGACTCCGGTGAAGCCCGGCGATGTGGGAGAACTGGTGGTGATTCCCCGGGAAGGCAAAAAGCAGCACGGCATCTTTATGGGCTACTGCGGAGACGATGAGCTGTACCGCAATGCATGGCGCGGCGGCATTTACCATACGGGAGACACTGCCTGGGTGGACGAGGACGGCTACTACTGGTATGTGGGCCGCGTGGATGATCTGATTAAAACAAGAGGGTTCCGGGTGGGCCCCTTTGAGGTGGAAAACGTGCTGATGGAGCACCCTGCCGTACTGGAGTGCGCCGTCACCGGTGTGGCCGACGAAAAGCGGGGCCAGGTCATCAAGGCAACGGTACTGCTGGCGGAGGGCTATGAACCCTCGAAACAGCTGAATCGGGAAATTCGCAACTTTGCCAACAGTCGGATGGCAGCCTATAAGTGGATCTCTATCCTGGAATTTGTGACCGAGATGCCCAAGACCATCAGCGGAAAGATCCGCCGGGTGGAGCTGCGGAACGCAGCAAAGGAAGGACAGAACTAAACTGGAATGAAAAAACAGCCCTCCGTCTGTGCGGAGGGCTGTACTTATGGCATAGCATGTTCTTTGATAATGTTGAGAAAGAGGGCTGCCGCCGGGTTCAGCAGGGAGCGTTTCCAGGCCGCCGCATAGGTAATTTCCTCGTCCAGCGGGATGACATCCAGCGTATCCGGCATGAACTCCCGCGGGTGAGAGGTGGGAAGGATCGTGATGCCCAGCTCTGCGCTGACACTTAAAAGGACAGCCCGGACATCATCGGATTGATTGACCACATTGGGAGAAAACCGATGGGAACGAAAGAAATCCATGATCTGCATATAGAGGATTGGGTTTTCCTCCTCCGAGAGCAGGATGAATTTCTCCCGCTGCAGGGCGGCAGTATCCAGCGGGTCGTGGGAAAGCGGATGGTTTTTGGGAACCACCAGGCTCAACTGATCGGTATAGGTGGCGATGGAGTCAAATACATCGCTGTATGGCAGCATATCCTGGTGAAGGAAGTGGAAGTCGAAGGGATCCTGTCCCTCCTCCAGCAGGGCGTCGCCGCTGGAGACATAAGTGATGTCAACCACCACGTCAGGGTAAGCCGCGCCGAATTCCCGGAGACAGTCCGCAAGAAAGGTTCCGGCAGTGGCGATGGTGGCGATGGACAGCCGGCCCTTTGCGCCCTCGTGGAGCTGTTTGACCGCATAGGCGCCTTTTTTGGCGGCTTCCAGCATCTCTACTGCGTAGGGAAGGAAGGTCCGCCCCTCCTCGGTCAGCTTCACATCCCGCTTGGTGCGGTAAAACAGCTTGACGTTTAGCTGTCCTTCCAGGTCGCTGATCTGCCGGCTGATAGTGGACTGGGGAACGCCGTTCTGTTTGGCGGCGTTGGTAAAGTTCAGCGTCTGGGTGACGGCCAGAAAACTTCTGATTTGATTGAGATCCATAATTCACCTGCATTCATTGACAGCGGTTTTGGAGGTTGGTATAATGAAAGAAGAGCAAGTGGAATCCTCCACATGCTCGATTTTATCAGCTTTTTATCCATTTTTGCTATTATACAATGCCACTCCTTTTTTGTAAAGGGGGAATTGGGGGATATCATGAGAGAGAAGATTGTCGTCACCGGTATGGGTGCTGTGACCCCGATTGGGACCGGCGTGGAGGAATACTGGGCCAATCTCATCGACGGTGTGTGCGGAATCGGACCGATTACCCGGTTTGATGCCAGTAGACTGGCAGTGCGGATCGCCGCGGAAGTAAAGGAATTCCATTTGGAGCGGCATATGCCAAAGCAGCTGATCCGCCAGACCGACGCCTTTACCCAGTATGCCTATGTGGCGGCAGAGGAGGCGCTGGGTGGAACACTGCCCGCTGAGCCGGAGCGCACGGGGATCGTGATGGGCACCGCTATGGCGGGAGTGGCCACTACTGCGAACACCCAGGAGATCCTGACCAACGCGGTTCATAAGAATGTGGGTCCGCGGTTTGTGCCCCGTATTCTCGGCAACATAGCGGCGGCGCAGATCTCTATTTCCCACGACATTCGCGGGCCCAGCCTGACCATCTCCACCGCCTGCGCCTCCGGCGGGGATGCAATTTCCGCCGGGGCAACTCTGCTGCTGACGGACGACGCCGATGCCGTGCTGGTGGTGGGCGCGGAGTCCATCCTGTGTCCACTGGTAATCTATTCGCTGTCCAATGCCCGCGCCCTCTCTCGCAGCAATGAGGACCCGCTTCACGCCAGCCGTCCCTTTGACGGAAACCGGAACGGCTTCGTCATTGGTGAGGGCGGCGGCGCGTTGGTGCTGGAAAAAGAGGAACATGCCAGACGCAGAGGAGCCACCATCTATGGGGAACTGGCCGGATGGGCCAATAACAACGACGCTTACCATGTGACCGCGCCCGCGCCGGAGGGAACTATGGCGGCATCCTGTATGCGGCAGGCGCTGCGGAAAGCGAAAATGGCACCGGAGGAGATCGGGTATATCAATGCCCACGGTACCGCGACCCGGGATGGGGATGCGGCGGAGGCGGCGGCCATTCAGTCCGTTTTTAGTACAGTCCGCCCAAAAGTGAGCTCCACTAAGGGCGCCACCGGCCATATGATGGGGGCCGGCGGCATCACGGAGGCCATTGCCTGTATTCAGGCCATCCGTACCGGGATCCTGCCTCCTACGCTGAATCTGGATCAGCCGAATGCGGAGCTGGACTTTGTGGCGAAGGAACCCTGCCGGCAGGAGATCTCCGCGGCCATGACCAATGGGTTTGGGTTCGGAGGACAGAATTCCAGCCTGATTTTTCGGCAGATATAATTTAGAGCAACCGCAATAAACCGGGTCTGCGTTGGCAGACCCGGTTTGGTTATGCGCTTATTGTTATTAGCTCAGCGGAACCATGCTTTCATGGTGTCGAAAATCTGGACCAGTTCTGTCTCCTCGATCACATACGGCACCATGGAATACATGTATTTCAGGAAAGGCCGGCTGAATACGCCACGCTCATAGGCGAATTGCTGGAACCCCTCCAGCGTCTTGGCGTCATGGACCTCAATGCAGGTGCAGCCACCCATGATCCGCACTTCTTTGATGCGTGGGTCGGAGAAACCGTCCATTTCCCGGTGAGAAATCTCCTCAATGCGCTGAATTTTGCCCATGTAATCATCCCGCTCAAAGAGCTCAATGCTCTTCAGGGCCACGGCACAGGCCAGTGCGTTGCCCATAAAGGTGGGACCGTGCATCAGGGCGTGGCGGTCATTGTCGCTGTAAAAGGCCTGAAAGACCTTGTGGTTTGCCACGGTGACTGCATGGCCGATGTAGCCGCCGGTCAGGGCCTTGCCCAGCACCAGAATGTCCGGCAGAACCAGATCTGCCACAAAGCGGTTGCCAGTACGACCGAAGCCGGTGGCGACCTCGTCAAAGATCAGCAGCACATCGTATTGATCGCACAGCTCCCGTGCCCGCTGGAGGAAAGAGATGTCATACATCCGCATGCCGCCGGCGCCCTGCAACAGTGGCTCCACAATGAAGCAGTTCAGCTTGTCGTGATAGGCTGCGAAGGCCGCTTCCAGCGCCGGAATCTCCGTGGGAATGTGGACGACGTCCTGCTTTTCCTCAAAGGCAAAGTGGTAATCTTCGTCATCACCGACCTCCATCGCCTTGAAGGTGTCGCCGTGATAGGCGTGCTCCAGCGCCAGGACCATGGGACGTTTCCGGCCCAGATTGGTGTTGTATTGCAGTGCCATTTTCAGAGAGACCTCTACTGCGACACTGCCGGAGTCGGAAAAGAAGCAGTAGTCCAGATCGCCGGGGAGAAATTCCTGGAGCTTTTGGGAGAGCTTCTGTACCGGCGCATGGGTCAGACCGCCCAGCATGACATGGCAGAAGTGGTCGGCCTGCTCCTTGATGGCGGCGGTGAGCTCCGGATGCTTGTAGCCATGGATCATGCACCACCAGGAGGAGACGGAGTCGATCAGCTTCTGGTCTTTGGTGTAGAGATAGGCCCCCTCGGCGTCCGTGATTTCATAGGGTGCCCTCATGGTTTTCATCTGTTCGTAGGGATACCAGATCATGTCGCTCTCTCCTTTAGCCGTAAAGCGCAGTCAGCGCGTTTATGTCAAGCGCCAGCTCGGTGTCGCCATCCTGTACCTTTGCCAGGGTGGGCAGGCCGGTCAGGTACTCGCACATGGCAATGTTGTCCTCTTCCATGAGGCTGCCGGGGTGGAAGTGGTTGAAAATCACACCTTTGATGGGCAGATTTCTGGACTTCATATATTCCACGGTCAGCACCACGCTGTTGATCGTACCCAGTCCAGTATCCGCGACGATGACAGAGGAGAGATGCAGGGCCTTCACAATATCCTCCAGCTGAAGTTTTACCTCGTCAAAGCGAATGGGACAGAGAATCCCGCCACTGCCCTCTACTGTCACATAGTCATATTGTGCGCAGACGGACCGAAATCCCTGCTTTACCACATCCAGGACCACCGGGTTTCCCTCCACGCGGGAGGCCAGATGCGGGGAATAGGCGTTTTCGTAGACGTAAGGGCACATGGTCTCCAGTGGCTGAGCGATACCGGAGATCTGCTGCACAAATTGTGCGTCACCCGGAATCAGGCTTCCGTCCGATCGTCGGTCATTTCCGCTCATGGCGGCTTTATAGTAGCCGGGATTCTTTCCCTGTTCCGCCAGCTTTTTGACGATCAGGCCGGTGACGTAGGTTTTCCCAATGTCGGTTCCAGTTCCCGTGACAAACAGCGCGCGGCCCATGTTACGCTTCCCTCCAGTAGTCCGGCGTCACGTCCCGGCCCAGGGACTCCAGCATCTGTCGGTCACTGCGAATGGTGGCGCAGGCCGCTGTGGTCAGCATATTGCCGGTGATGGACGCAGAGGCGCCGGACTGGAACGCGCGTTCACCGTCGTTGGTCAGCAGGGCTCTGCCTGCGGCCAGCCGGATGTTGGCCGTGGGATTGATGTAGCGGAAAAAAGCGACCGTTCGCAGAATTTCGGCTTCGGTCAGCTGGGGGAGATCCTCCAGTGGCGTGCCCTTGATGGGCATCAACGCGTTGATGGGGATGGAGTCAATGCCCAGTTCCGCCAGACTGATCGCCATGTCCAGACGGTCCTCCCAGGTTTCCCCCATGCCGATGATACCGCCGGAGCAGGCGCACATGCCCTCTGCCTTGACCTTTTTCAGGGTCTCGATTTTCTGATCGTAGGTGTGGGTGGTGCAGATGTTGGGAAAATTCCGCCGGGAAGTCTCGATGTTGTGGTGATAGCTGGTCACGCCGGCCTCATGGAGCCGGTGTAGCTGTTCCTCGTTCAAAAAACCCATGGAGGCGCACAGATCGATCTTGCATTCCCGGTGCATGGTCTCAAAGGCGTGGATCGCCTTGTCAAAGTCCGTTCCGGTCAGCGCTCTGCCCGCCGTCACGATGGAGAACCGGTCAACACCCTCGCTTTCGTGCAGTTTGCAGGCCTCCACGATGGCCTCTTCCGGCAGGAAGTCGTAAACTTCACAGTCGGTATGGTGATGGGCAGACTGGGCGCAGTACTTGCAGTCCTCCGGACAGCGTCCGCTGCGCCCATTGATGATGGAACAGAGGTCCACTTTATCGCCGATAAAATGGGCCCGAATGCGGTCGGCGCCTTCACAGAGTTCGTTTAAGTCGCAGGTCAGGAAAAAGGATAGATCATCCTCACGGGTGATTCTTCTGCCGTTTATAATTTCCTGTGCCAAAGTAAGTGCGTTCATATTCCATACTCCTTTTTTGTTATCATCAGGCTTCCTTTTGGGTCTGCCGTAACAGCTGCCGATCCAAAAGCGGTTTCACCCGTTTTACCAGCGCTGCCGCCAGAATGCACAGGCAAATATCGCCCGGAACTGCCAGAACGAAACAGTACAGGAACAGCGGTCCCAGGGCGATGGGAGTGTTGATGACGTAGTTGCAGATGACATAGTAGTAGGCCATGCCGACCGCGTAGACAATCAGCAGGCCGGTAAAGTTGGCAATCAGATAGTGCGGAATGGTTTTCTCCTTCATCCGCTCTGCCAGCAGGCCGGTTACGAAGGTGCCGATACAAAAGCCGATAATGTAACCGAAGCTGGGCTTTAAAATGTACCAGAAACCGCCGCCCTCAGAGAAAATAGGAAGGCCCACCAGGCCGAGCACCATATATGCGGCAACGGAGATAGCGCCGCGTCTGGGACCCAACAGCAGACCTGCTAACATCGTGAACAGGAACTGAAGTGTGAACGGAACCACAGGGACTGGAATCTTGATAAATGCGCCCACCGCGATCAGCGCGGTGAACAGGCTGCAGTAGGTCAGGGACTGTGTTTTCGCCATATTGTAAACCTCTTGCTTAGAAAAGTTGACTACAGTATACCAGATAATTCTTAAATGTCAACCTTGTTATAAAATGAGCTTACAAATGACCCAGCGTTGGTGCACCTCCGCACTGGGATGAGAGATTGGGGTTTTACTTATTTGCAATTGGAGTATATACTGGGGATGCATTCGCTAGAGAAAAAGGTGTGTGCCCAAACGTGGCATAAGCAGTGATACACTATTTTAAAGAGAGGATTGCTTTCAGGTGAAAAACAAAGAGGATAAAAATATCATTTTAATCGGTATGTCGGGAGCAGGAAAGAGTACGTTGGGAGTCCTTCTGGCCAAGGCACTGGGAATGGACTTTGTGGATACGGACATTCTCATTCAGCAGCGGGAAAAACGGCTGCTTCAGGAGATTATTGATCGGGAGGGCATTGAGCAGTTTCTTCGTACAGAGGAAGCGGTTCTGTCCGAATTACAGGTGCGCAACTGCGTGGTGGCCACCGGCGGCAGTGCCGTGTATTCCAGAAAGGCGATGCAGTCACTGCGGGAAACTGGAACGGTGATCTATTTATCCGTGCCCTATGAGGAGGTTGAAAAACGGGTGACCAATATCACGACCCGTGGCATTGTAATAAAACAGGGGAGAAGTCTAAAGGACGCCTATGAGGAACGGCTTCCCTTGTACCGGCAGTACAGTGATGTGGTGATCGACTGTGCAGGTCGGGATATTGAGGGCAGTGTCGGTGAGATGATCGCAAAGCTCTGCGAAGCGGGTGCAGTTATTCTGTAAATACAAGGATGTAAAGAAAAGGACTCCGGGTTGTTGCGGCAAACTGGGGTCCTTTTGTTTATCGAAAAACGGTTGGCGAGATTTCCCTGTTGGGATTTCTTTTGCAGCAACGGTATTTTCCCGGTTTTGGGAAATAAATAGGCAATGGGTCGCCGACTGCGCGTGCGGCCGAGCTTGGAGGTGAACAGCTTGAAAAGATCTGTTTGGAAGACTGCGGCCAAATACGTAGTGCTCTTTTTGGCAGGCGGCCTGCTCTACGGGAGCATTGAGATTCTCTGGCGGGGCTATACCCATCCGTCCATGATTGTGGTAGGTGGCATTGGTTTCCTGCTGGTGGGCGGGATCAATGACTGGTTTCCCCGTCAAATCTCCATCCTTGCCCAGGGACTGATCGGCGGGACCGTGATCACCGGCTTGGAGCTGCTCTCCGGCCTCTTGCTCAACGTATATCTGCATTTGAGGGTGTGGGACTACTCAAACCTGCCGCTGAATGTAATGGGACAGATCTGCTTGCCTTTTTGGGGACTGTGGTGCCTGCTGGCGATAGCGGCGATTGTGGTGGACGACTATCTGCGCTATTGGCTGTTTGCGGAGGAGAAACCGCACTATAAAATCATCCCGGAACGGGGAGGAAAGTGATGTACAAGGGTGGCGAGCTCAAAGCAGATAAAAAACCATCCCCTCCGCAGGTGGACGGAAGGGATGGCATAGGTTCCAGTCGGTGTCAAAAGAACAGACTGGAGAGCAGGTTAGTTGCTCTGTGCTCCGGCGGAGGTGGCGGGAGCGGGCTGAGTCTGGGAGGTAGTCGGAGCCTGAGAGGTGGAAGCGGCCTGTTTTGTGCTGGTGCCGCAGCCTGCCAGCAGAGACATTGCCAGGATGCCGGTCAGAGCGATCAGAAGAGCTCGGGTTTTCATCGTTTTTTTCATCGTACATTACACCTTTCTTTGGGATTGTATATCAAAGGAAAACATTCCGTTGACAATCAGTAATGGATGGCGGTTCGCTCATCATGGTTCAAAAGCAAAGTATTGGGCGCCTTGGAAGGTCAGCATTCCGGTGTCTCCGGTAAAGAGCGTATGGTATACTGCCTCTTGTACAGAGAATTCCAACTGTTCACCGCTCTCGCCCTGGAAAGTGACATAGTAAACCATCGAAGGGCGGACATAATCGGAGGGGACAGGGTGTGTATCCCAGTTTTGGATTACAGTGGCCCGTTTCGAGACAACAGATGCCCGTATTGTTCGGACAGGAGAGGGCAGTGCGTGCTGCCGTTTGCTGTGCGTCTGCACAACCTTGACCACCGCAAATCCACCGGCCGCCAACAGGAGCAGAACGAACAAAATGGGGTTCAGGAGTGCGACGGTGGGAAAGCCGGAGTACATCAAATCCCTCCTCTCAGGTAGACTGCTTCTTTTGGAGTCGCTCCAGATAGCGCTGATAGTCTTGGTTCCAGCGATCGTAGGCGGCATTGTCCCGCTTATCGGCCAGGTCATAGTGCTGACTCAGGTACTGCCCCAGGTACAGGGTGAGTTTTTTTGCACCCTGGGAGTTCAGGTGATTGCCGCCGTCCCGGCTGTCGGTGCGCCAGTCAAAATCGAACTCTGCCTGATGCCGGTCCAGATCCAGGAAGGGGATGTTGTGCTGATCCGCATACTCCTTCACCAGATTGTGCTTGGTCTCATTCCAGCTGGACGCGGAGGGAATCTCCATCAGCAGCAGGTTGATGTCATTTTCCCGACAGATACGGACGAACTGGTTGAGAAACGGCCGGGAAGACAGGGGAATCTGCTGATCCCGGGAATGGTTTTTCCAGTAGTTTTTGCCGGAATAGCCCTTTACGCGGGTGTCCAGCTTTTGACCTTTGGTGGTCCGGTGGGCCTTGTATTCGGGGGGTTGCAGCATTTTAGATGGACTGTTGATTTTCCACAGGTTGTGGTAGCGGAAAACCGGGAGCTTGCCCTCAATAAAGTCTGCGGTGGTGTCATTCAGACGGGTGGCGGTTTTGCGATTGTAGAAGATCGCGTCGGTTTCCAAGATAACCAGCTTGGGGTGCTGGTTGGACAGCGCCTCCTGAAGAATATTGACCGACTCGGCTAAGGTTTGCGCACCCTCTGCACAGGCGTAGGAAGTGTAGCCGTAGGCATTCCACAACTCCATAGGGGAGTACCCGCTGTAAACATCGCTGTTGCCCACCACCAAAATGTCCAGACAGTTGGCAGGCTCGCTGTAAAATCCGCGGGCATTGGGGTTTTGAATCCAGTCGCTGCGGTAATTGCCCTTGGGCTGTAACAGGAAGGACAAACTCACCAGAATCAGCGCCAGGATCAGGAGGAAGCAGACGGCCCGCAGGACACACCTGCCCTTTTGTGAGGATGTTGTGTTCATAAGCAACCTCCCTCCTCAGAATTGGCCGTAGATGGCATCGATTGCCTCATAGCCGTTGCCGTAGGCTCCCAGCACGACCACCGCTAAAATAAGAGCCAGATACAGGCTCCAGCGGGCCGGCAGTGGCAGTGCGGCGGTTTCCTGCCGCAGAGCGTGTCCTTTTTCCTGGAGGAACCCCACCACCAGCAAGATAACGGTGCCCAGAATCAGCAATCCCAGGTCCAGCGGGTCCATACCCAGTGAGAATACGGTGCCGTCGGCCAGCGGGGTCAGAGACCAGCCGGTAAAGATGGAGGAGATCATCTTAGGCCAGGCAGAAAAACGGGGTGCCCGGAAGAGCAGCATGCCCAAGTTGACCAGCAGGAAGGTGCGGGCGATCTGAAAACGATGCCAGCCGGTGCCCTCCCGGTCAATGGACGTGGCTGCGAAGAATTTGCGGAATAGGGGCTCGCAGAGCATCCCGGCCAGCATAATCACATAGTAGTACAGGCCGTAGGACACATATTTCCAGCTGGCTCCGTGCCAGAAGCCGTTGCACAGCCAGACACAAAACAGGGCACTGGCTGCCGGGAGCAGACTGCCCAAAAAGGGATTGAGTTTGGCGCGGGCCCACTTGCTCAGCTTCAGAAAGCCTTTGGAAAGGGAGACGGAGTAAAAGACGTAGTCCCGCAGCCAGGTGCCCAAAGTGATGTGCCATCGCTGCCAAAACTCATTGACAGAGCGGGAGAAGAAGGGGCGCTCGAAATTCTTGGACAGGTTGACGCCGAAGATCTGAGCGGTGCCGGTGACAATGTCAATGCAACCGGAGAAGTCTGCGTAAATCTGAAGGGTGTACAGCAACATAGCCAGCAGAATCATCACGCCGGAGTAATCGCCATAGTTGTCAATGACGTTGGATACAAAGGCGTTGGCCCGGTCCGCAATTACCAGCTTTTTGAACAGGCCCCAGAAGATCAGCTGGATGCCGTAACAGGTACGCTGATAGTCAAACGGATGTCCTTCGTACAACTGGTCCGCCAGCAGGTCAAAGCGGCCGATGGGCCCCTCGGTGATCTGCGGGAAAAAGCTGAGGAAGAGGGCGACCTTGCCCAGATTGGCGCTGGCGGCGTACTTGCCCCGGTACACGTCGATCAGGTAGCTGGCGGCCATCAGGGTGTAGTAGGAGATGCCCAGCGGCATCAGCAGTTTCAGCGTGGGAATCTCCGCATGAATCCCCAGCAGATCCAACAGACCGTTGACCGTTCCACCCAGGAAGTTGAAGTATTTGAGGAATACCAGCAGTCCGAAGTTGAACACCAGCGCCAGAATCAGAATGGTGCGTTTGCGGCGTTTGACCTGAGCCTTGCGCAGCTTGCGCTCTTCCTTGGGGAGGGTCTTGCGCACCGCATCAAAGCGGGACTGAATCCGGTTCATAACCACTCCGGCCAGATAGACGGACAGAGTAGAGGCCATCAGGAAGATCACCCGTTTCCCACTGCTGATGCAGTAAAAGGCATAGCTGCTCAGCAGCAGGGTAGCCCAGCGAAAGCGCCGCGGTGTGATCAGCCAGAGCAGAAACACTGCCTCCAGGAAGACAAAGAGGTAGAAATAAGAACTGTATGACATGGGAAAACCTTATGCGTCTTCCAGCCTTTGAATCAGGGCGTAGATGGCCTCTGCCGATTGGAAGTTCTCGGGCACCACGTCCAGCGGGGTGATTTCAACGTCAAACGCGTCGCACAGCTGGGTGGCCAGGACGATGATATCCAGGGATTCCAGGATGTGGTCGGTAACCAGATGCTTTTCCTTGGTGAAGTCCACGCCGGGCTTCAGGGCCTGTAACAGGTTCAGTAATGTTTCCATGGTAGGTTCCTCCTCAGTGATTCTGCAAGCTCTCATAATTGGACTGGAGCCATTTTCGGTCCAGCTTGCCATTGGCGTTGTAGGGCATGGTGCTGATGCGGATCAATACGTTGGGCAGCATGTAGTTAGGCAGACGGTTCTTCAGATGGTCCATCAGAACCTCGTCGGCCAGCTTTTTTCCCTGCCAGATCAACACGATCTGATCCGTCTGCTCATTGTAAATGCAGCAGCAGGCGGCAATCTGTTCTATCGCTCCGGCTGCGGCCTCAATCTCACCCAGTTCGATGCGGTAGCCCATGTGCTTGATCTGGAAATCCTTCCGGGTCAGATAGATCAGCTCTCCCCGCTGGTTCCAGCGCACCAGGTCGCCGGTTTTGTACACGATTTCTGGATAGTGAGGGTTTAACGGATTCTGGACAAAGGCCTCTGCGGTCTTTTCCGGATTGTTGTAGTAGCCCATGGCCAGGAAAGAGCCCCGGGCGTACAGCTCTCCCTCTTCCTCCACGCCGGCCTCCGTGCCGTCCTCCTTGACTACGAACACGTCGCAGTTGTCGCAGGCCCGACCGATGGGCAGAGGCTCGTAGTCGGCAAAGGGCCGGTCTACCACATAGTAGGTGCAGATGTCGGTGGTCTCAGTAGGACCGAATAGGTTGGCAAAGCGAACGCCGGGCAGCTGAGAAATCCAGTAGTTCAACTGCCGGGTAGGCATGACCTCTCCGGCGAACAGCACCGTGTGAAGACTGGGCCACTGGGCGTACTGGAAGATCTTCCAGTTGGAGAGAATACACAGGGCCGACGGCACCCAGTAGATGGTGTTCACCTGGCGCTGATTGACGAATTCCATCAGCTTGATGGGGAAGGAGAACAGCATCTTGGGGAGGATGTGCAGGGTAGCTCCGGTTTTCAGGGTGGAGAACACGTCGGATACCGACATACTGAAATAGAAAGGGGTCTGGCTGCCAAACACCGTGCGCTGGTCAATATGGAAGGTGTCGGTAAACCAGTTGATGTAAGCGATTACACTCCGGTGATTGACCACGGTTCCCTTGGGAACGCCGGTGGAACCGGAGGTGAAGAGGGCGTAGAGAGGGTCGGTGTCCACCATACGCCGTCGGATGGCGGTCAGAGTCTCCGGATCCGGGACGGTGTCAGCCGCATCCTGGAAACAGAGCCGGGGACCGTCAAAGTCCAGGGCCGCAGCCTGTTCCAGATACCGGCGGTGGACCACCATGGCCGTGGGATGCAGCGTTGTCAAAATGGTATTCATCCGGCCGGCGGGCATGGCATCATCCAGCACTACGTAGAAGTTACCGCTGTAGGCCACGCCCATCATGGCGGTGAGACAGTCCACGCCACGGGGCATCAGCAGGGCAATCGGTGTGTTGCGGGTGCCCAAACGGGCCAGGGCGGTGCCGACGGACTGCGCGGTATGAAGAAACTGGGTCCGGCTCATCGAACATTCCTCATCGGCAAAAAGGATCCGGTCCGGTTCCCGATGCTGGATGGTTTCCAGCCATTCTAGTATATTTTTCACGGTTGGCATCTCCTTGTGTCTCAGATGACAGGGTATTTGTGCCAGGTGCATTTGGGTTTCCATTCATTTCTTCCTGTTTGAACCTTATCATGGGGGATGAATATGAAAAAAAGATGAGAAAGAGATGAAAAAGAAATGAAGTTGCCGGGAAAAGAAAAAATGACAAATTCATTTGTTTTTCATCTTGCGGGAGTATACTATAAAAAAGCCGTGAAAGGGGGATGCCTGATGCGCCTTTTGGTAATAGAAGATGATCTGGATCTGCATCGCATTCTGACCAAGCGCCTGGAAGAGGAAGGGCACTGGGTCGATGACTGCTATGACGGAGAAGAGGGGCTTGCCTATGCGGAGGCGACCGCCTATGACTGTGTGATTCTGGATTGGATGCTGCCCAAGCGGGACGGTATTTCGGTGCTGAAGGCCCTGCGGGAACAGGGAAATCAGCAGCCGGTGCTGATCCTGACGGCCAAGGACGCCGTATCTGACCGAGTGGTGGGGCTGGACGCCGGCGCGGACGACTATCTGGTCAAGCCCTTTGCCTTTGAGGAACTGATGGCACGGGTCCGGGCCCTGATGCGCCGGAACGGCGAGGCAAAGGGCGCGGTGCTCCAGATCGCGGATCTGGTGATGAACACCACGGAGCACACCGTGACCCGGTGCGGTAAGGAGATCTCTCTGACCTCCCGGGAGTATGCTATTTTGGAGTACCTGCTGCGCAATCAGGGCCATATTCAGACCCGGACCCAGATTGCGGACCATGCCTGGAACTGTGAGTTTGACTGCGAGTCCAACGTGGTAGATGTGTACATCCGTTACCTGCGAAACAAAATCGACCGGGGTCATTCGGTGAAGCTGATTCAAACCGTGCGGGGCTTTGGCTATGTGCTGCGGGTGGATCATGCATAGAATCAAAAAGTGGGCAGGACGTCTCCCCATTCGCACCAAGCTGATGCTGATCTATTTTACATTCTCTGTGGTGCTGTTGACGATTCTGCTGCCCACTGTCTACTCTACGGTAAAATACTCCCTGTATCAGAGCCTGGCCTCCACGCTGCAAATTCAGCTGACCCAGGTGATGACGGGCGCTCAGATTGAAAATAGCGCCCAGACCACGTTGGGAACGGAGGAGATAGGCCGGGGGATAGAGGTGGCAATCTTTTACGGAGACGGAGAGCTGGTGTACTCCTCTACCGACGAGAGCTGGATCGCCTGTGCCTTTGACGTGCCCAACCGGGAACTGCTTCAGGTGGGGGACAACACCTGGATGGTAGTGCGCCAGCAATATGAATTTGCGGAGGGCGATGAACAGATTGTGGTGGCCTGCGGCAAGCTGAATCTGATTCAGTCTTCCGTCAACAACCTGCGCCTGCTGTTGGTAGCGCTGACGCCTCTTTACCTGTTTTTATCCGCTTTTTTTGCCTGGCTGATTGCAGGACGTGCCCTCCGACCGGTTGCCAGGATTACGGAAACCGCCTGTTCTATCCGGGACGGCGACCTCACCCGCCGGATCTCCGACATCAAGACCAGAGATGAGGTGGGAGAGCTGGCAGACGCCTTCAACTCCATGATCAGCCAGGTGGAGGACTCCTTCCAACGGGAGCGGCAGTTTTCCTCAGATGCCTCCCATGAGCTGCGCACGCCGGTGGCGGTCATTCTGGCCTGCGCGGAGGACTCCCTTCAAGAAGAGCAGAGCCCGGAGACCGAGCAAAATCTGCGCAGTATTCAGCGGGAGGGCGAGCGGATGAATCAGATTATCTCTCAGTTGCTGACCCTGACCCGGGGGTATGAGGGACGCTACCGGCTGGAGCTGGAGACCTTTTCCCTCCAGGAGATGATCGACTCTCTGCTGGAGGAACTGGCCGACCTGGCGGAGCAAAATCAGATTCGCCTTTCCAGCACAGTCGGCCTGGAAGTGGAGCTGGAGGCGGATCAGTGGCTGATGACCCAGCTGTTGGTCAACCTGCTGAACAACGCGATCAAGTATGGCCGGCCCGGCGGCTCGGTCATAGTCTCCGCAGAGGAAAATGACCGGGAGACCGTGATCCGCATTGCTGATAACGGAATCGGCATCAGCAGTCAGGACCTGCCCCACATTTTCGAGCGCTTTTACCGGGCGGACCGGGCCCGAAACCGCACCGGTTCCGGGCTGGGCCTGTCCATTGTCCAGTGGATTGTCCAGGTTCACCACGGCAGCATCGCCGCAGAGAGCGAGCTGGGCAAGGGGACGATCTTCTCCGTCACACTGCCCCGCCGTCAGGGCTCGGAACAGCCGGAGACGCGGACGGGCAAGGGAAGAAAAGGCCCTCGGCGAAGAGATTGAAGACAGAAAGAACCCCTGTTCCCGGATGGCGTATTTCCATGGGGAACAGGGGATTCTGTTGCGATGATCTTATTTGAGCAGGTTCAGTACGGCGGCCTTTTCCACGTAGCCGATGGACTGAGCCTTTGCCTCACCGTGGTCCATGAGGATCAGAGTGGGAATGCTGTCGATCCGGAACACCGTTGCCAGCTCCGGCTCTTCGTCTACATTGACCTTTCCCACTGTGATGTCGGGACGCTCTGCGGCGACTTCCTCCACCACGGGTGCCAGCATCTGGCAGGGACCGCACCAGGTGGCCCAGAAGTCCAGCAGGACAGGCTTCTCGCTTTCAATTACCTCGTCGTGAAAATTATTCTTGGTGATTTTGATTACCATTGTGATTGTTCATCCTTTCTCCGGTGATGTCGCTGTTGGCAGCGGGTCAGTCCGCACTTTTGTAGTACAGCAGACAGTGACAGTATCCCTCAAAATTCGGGTCCGCAATCTGATCCCGAAATTCTTTACACATGCAGCGGTTTTCTTCCGTGCGGGCGACCCGGCAGGGGCAGTAGCCGCCGGTTCTTTTCAGCCCTTCCTGGACGGATTGTACGATTTTCTGGTCTTCATTGAACTTGACAGCCATGGGACAGACCTCCATTTTCCTGTTTGTGGCGTAGTCACACTTGCCGATGTAGATTGGACCGAGCTCTATCAGTATAGACAGAGCGGCGGCAGGGAATGCAACGGTCCTGCGTCTATTATACTCCCTTTGCGGAAGATGGCAACTTCCGTTTCTGCGGGCCCTTGACAAAGCCGGAAACGTGTGCTATGCTAATGCAAACTGTTGAAGCGGAGATAACGTTGATCATGCTCCCACAGAGAGTCCGTGTTGCTGAGAATCGGATGGAAAACAAGTCTTCAAATGGACCGCGGAGGGCGCAGTCAAAGGCGCAAGCTGAGTATTCTGCGACGTGAGGGCATACGTCAGTTGTCGGGGATATGTTGGTATCCTGCTAAGGGTACGGCTTTTGCCGTAAATCAAGGTGGCACCGCGGATAAAGGAAACTTATTCGTCCTTGATGGATCAAATGGATCCGTCAAGGACTTTTTTGTTGCCCAGAAGGAGGGAAACTCTATGATCAGACCCAATCTGGATCAGGTAAAGCAGTTGGCCGCAGACGGCGGATACGGCGTAGTCCCCGTCAGCACGGAGATCCTAGCCGACATCAAAACGCCCATTGAAGTGCTGAAAATTCTCAAGAACGTCTCCGGCCACTGTTACCTGCTGGAGTCGGTGGCGGACCGGGAGAAGTGGGGCAGATATACCTTCCTCGGCTTTGATCCCAAGCTGGAGCTGACCTGCCAGGACGGAAAAGTGAAGGTTGGCATGCTGTCCTTTGAGAGCCGGGACCCGGGAAAGTATATCCGCCAGGTGCTGGACCAGTACAAAAGTCCTCGGTTTGACTACCTGCCCTCCTTTACCGGCAGCCTGGTGGGCTATTTCTCCTACGACTATCTCAAGTACGCGGAGCCCTCCCTCCACCTGGACGGAGAGGACGCGGAGAATTTCAAAGATGTGGATCTGATGCTCTTTGACAAGGTGATTACCTTTGACCACTTCCGGCAGAAAATCATCCTGATTGTCAATATGGAGCTCAGTGATCCGGAGGAGAATTACAATAAAGCTGTACTGGAGCTGGAGCATCTGGAAGAGCTGATCCGAACCGGTACGCCCTGCAAGGACCATCCCGGCCATCTGAACGGAGAGATGACGCCGCTGTTCGGCAAGGAGCGCTACTGCGATATGGTGGAGCGGGCGAAGCACCACATCCGGGAGGGCGATATTTTTCAGATTGTCCTGTCCAACCGGCTGGAGGCGCCCTTCGAGGGCAGTCTGCTCAACACCTACCGGGTGCTGCGCACCCTGAATCCGTCGCCCTACATGTTCTACTTCTCCTCCTCAGATATGGAGGTGGCCGGGGCCTCACCGGAGACCTTGGTCAAGCTGGAAAACGGTGTGCTTCACACCTTCCCACTGGCGGGTACCCGTCCCCGGGGAAAGACCGAGGCAGAGGATCTTGCGCTGGAGGCGGACCTGCTGGCGGACCCCAAAGAGCTGGCGGAGCACAACATGCTGGTGGATTTGGGACGGAATGACATCGGAAAAATCAGCCGGTTTGGCACGGTAGAGGTGGAGAAGTACCACTGCATCGAGCGGTTCTCCCACGTCATGCACATTGGCTCCACCGTGCGGGGCGAGATTCGGGAGGACTGCGACGCGCTGGACGCGGTAGACGCCATCCTGCCGGCTGGGACCCTGTCCGGCGCGCCGAAAATTCGGGCCTGCCAGCTCATCAACGATCTGGAAAACAACAAGCGGGGCATTTACGGCGGCGCCATCGGCTATATCGACTTTACCGGCAATCTGGATACCTGTATCGCCATCCGGATCGCCTATAAGAAAAACGGAAAGGTATTTGTCCGCAGCGGCGCGGGGATTGTGGCGGATTCGGTGCCGGAGACCGAGTACCAGGAGTGCATCAATAAGGCTGCCGCTGTGGTCAACGCTCTGAAGATGGCAGAGGAGGTAGAGTGATGATTCTGCTGATCGACAACTATGACAGCTTTTCTTACAATCTTTACCAGTTGATAGGATCCCTCAACCCGGATATCCGGGTGGTTCGGAACGATGCTCTGACGGTGGAGGAAGTGGACCAGCTGCGTCCCGAGGCGATTATTCTGTCGCCCGGTCCCGGCAGACCGGAGGATGCGGGAATCTGCGTGGAAATTGTGGAAAAGCTGGGCGGTAAGTATCCTATTCTGGGGGTGTGCCTGGGGCATCAGTCCATCTGCCAGGCCTACGGTGCTACGGTCACCTATGCCAAACAGCTGATGCACGGGAAACAGTCCATAGCGGACCTGGATCGGGATTGCCTGCTGTTCCGCAGGTGTCCGGAGAAAGCGCCGGTGGCCCGGTATCACTCGCTGGCGGTGGCGGAGGACACGATGCCTCCGTGCCTAACGGTGACCGCCCGGACAGAGGTGGGTGAGGTGATGGCGGTGGCCCACCGGGACTACCCGGTCTACGGGGTGCAGTTCCATCCGGAATCCATTATGACTCCGGACGGCAGACAGATGCTGGAGAACTTTTTACACTTGGCCAAAGAGAGGAGAGCGAACCATGATTAAAGAAGCGATTGCAAAAATTGTCAATAAAGAGGATCTGAAATATGATGAGGCCTATGCGGTGATGAACGAGATCATGGGCGGTCAGACCACGCAGACCCAGAATGCGGCCTTTCTGGCGGCTCTGAGCACTAAGAGCACCAAGGCAGAGACCATTGAGGAGATCTCCGGCTGTGCCGCAGCCATGCGGGCCCACGCCATAAAAGTGGACCACGACATGGAGGTGATGGAAATCGTAGGAACCGGCGGCGATGGCGCCCACAGCTTCAACATCTCCACGACTTCCGCTCTGGTCATGGCGGCCGGCGGCATTCCCATTGCCAAGCACGGCAACCGGGCGGCCTCCTCCAGCTGCGGCACCGCCGACTGTCTGGAGGCGCTGGGAGTGAACATCGAGCTGTCGCCGGAGCAGTGCAAGTCCTTGCTGAAGGAAGTGGGGATTTGCTTCCTGTTTGCCCAGAAGTACCACACCTCCATGAAGTATGTGGGAGCGATCCGCAAAGAGCTGGGCTTCCGGACGGTATTTAACATCCTCGGGCCGCTGACCAATCCCGCCCAGCCCACCATGCAGCTGCTGGGGGTATATGACGAGTCCCTGGTGCAGCCGCTGGCGCAGGTGCTGACAGAGTTGGGGGTCCGGCGGGGTCTGGTGGTCTACGGCCAGGATAAGCTGGACGAAATCAGCATGAGCGCACCCACCACCGTTTGTGAGATCAAGGAGGAGTTCTACCGCAGCTACGTGATCCAGCCGGAGGATTTCGGGCTGACTCGCTGCGCAAAGGAGGACCTGGTGGGCGGAACCCCGGCAGAAAACGCGGAGATCACCCGTTCCATTCTCCGAGGCGAGAAGGGCCCGCGGCGGGATGCGGTGCTGATCAACGCCGGCGCAGGCCTTTATATCGGCGGTAAGGCGGAGTCCATCGCCGCAGGCGTGACCCTGGCTGGCGAGATTATCGACTCCGGCGCGGCACTGGCCAAGCTGGAGGCCTTCCGGGAGGCATCAAACAGATGAGCGACATCTTGACAACCATTGCGGAGCATGCCAGAATCCGGGTGACAGAGGCGAAGGAACGGGAACCGTTGGAGGCCCTGCGGGAGCGGGCGCTGGCCATGGAGCTGGATACGGGATTTCCCTTTGAGAAGGCGCTGTCCGGCGACGATATCGGTTTTATCTGCGAGTGCAAGAAAGCGTCCCCGTCGAAAGGGCTGATTGCGCCGGAGTTCCCCTACCTGGAGATTGCCAAAGCCTATGAGGCGGCAGGAGCGGCGTGTATTTCCGTCCTCACGGAGCCGAAATGGTTTTTGGGACGGGATGAGTATCTGAAAGAGATCACGGAGGCCGTGTCCATTCCCTGTATTCGGAAGGACTTTGTGGTGGATGAATATATGATCTATCAGGCAAAGGTGTTGGGGGCCTCTGCAGTGCTGCTCATCTGTGCTCTGCTGGATCAGGAGACGCTAAAGCGCTATTTGACGCTCTGTGATCGGCTGGGCCTGTCCGCTCTGGTGGAGGCCCATGACGAAGAAGAGCTGACGCAGGCCCTGGCGGCAGGCGCCAGAGTGATTGGAGTCAACAACCGCAACCTCCGGGACTTCACCGTAGACCTGGGGAACGCGGAACGGCTGCGCCGGCTGGCGCCGGAAGCGGTGCTCTTCGTGGCGGAAAGTGGTATCCAGACGGCGGAGGATATTGCCGTGCTCCGGCGCGCCAAGGTAAACGGCGTGCTCATCGGTGAGACGCTGATGCGGGCGACGGATAAAAAAGCGATGCTGGCCCAGCTGCGGGGAACGCCATGAGTGAGGTAAAAGTGAAACTCTGCGGGCTGCGGAGAGTGGAGGATATTGCCTTTGCAAATGAGGCGCAGCCGGACTATATTGGGTTTGTATTTGCACCCAAAAGCCGCCGGGCAGTGACAGCGGTGGAGGCGAGAGCTCTGCGGGAGCAGCTCAGCGCTGGGATCATACCGGTAGGAGTGTTTGTCAACCAGCCGGTGGAGCTGGTGGCACAGCTGCTGAACGATGGCGTGATCGACTGGGCCCAGCTGCATGGCCAGGAGGATGAGTCCTATCTGACGGCGCTGCGCAGGCTGACCGCAAAGCCCATTTTGCAGGCATTCCGGGTGGAAACCCAGGCGGATGTAGTCCGGGCGGCAGCTTCCAGTGCCGACGGAATCCTGTTGGACAACGGAGCCGGCGGCACCGGAGAGGCCTTTGACTGGTCCCTGGTGAGAGACTGTGACCGGCCCTTCTTTCTGGCCGGAGGGCTGACGCCGGAAAATGTGGCGGAGGCCATCGCACAGGTCCGACCCTATGCTGTAGACACCAGCTCCGGTGTGGAGACGGCAGGGTGGAAGGACCGGGAAAAGATGAGACGATTTGTCCAGGCGGTGAGAGCTGCCGGATAAAAAGGAGAGAAACTATGGCAAAATCGAGAGGACGGTTCGGTGTACACGGTGGTCAATACATTCCGGAGACACTGATGAATGCCGTCATTGAATTGGAAGAGGCATATAACCATTATAAAGAGGATCCGGAGTTCAGGCGGGAGCTGTCAGAGCTGTTCAACGAGTACGCCGGCCGGCCCAGCCGTCTGTACTATGCGAAAAAGATGACCGAGGATCTGGGCGGCGCGAAAATCTATCTGAAGCGGGAGGATTTGAACCACACCGGCGCCCATAAGATCAACAACGTACTGGGACAGGCCCTGCTGGCGAAAAAGATGGGCAAAACCCGGCTCATCGCCGAGACGGGCGCCGGTCAGCATGGCGTGGCCACCGCCACTGCCGCCGCACTGATGGGACTGGAGTGCGTGGTGTTCATGGGCGAAGAGGACACCAAACGACAGGCGCTGAATGTGTACAGAATGCGGCTGCTGGGGGCGGAGGTGGTGCCAGTCTGCACCGGTACCGCCACCCTGAAGGATGCTGTGTCCGAGGCCATGCGGGAGTGGACCAACCGGATTGACGACACCCATTACTGTCTGGGCTCGGTCATGGGGCCCCATCCGTTCCCCACCATTGTGCGGGACTTCCAGGCGGTGATCTCCCGGGAGATCAAGGAGCAGATACTGGCGAAAGAGGGCCGGCTACCTGACATGGTGATGGCCTGTGTAGGCGGCGGCTCCAATGCCATCGGTAGCTTCTATCATTTTATCGAGGACGAAAACGTACAGCTGATCGGCTGTGAGGCGGCGGGCCGGGGCATTGACACCTTTGAGACGGCCGCCACCATCGCCACTGGCCGGCTGGGGATTTTCCACGGTATGAAGTCCTACTTCTGTCAGGATGAGTACGGGCAGATTGCGCCGGTGTACTCCATCTCTGCGGGACTGGACTACCCGGGAATCGGTCCGGAGCACGCCTGGCTCCACGACACGGGCCGCGCCCAGTATGTGGCAGTTACCGATGAAGAGGCAGTGACAGCGTTTGAATACCTGAGTCGGACGGAAGGTATTATCCCGGCGATCGAGTCTGCCCACGCCGTGGCCCACGCCATGAAGCTGGCGCCGACGCTGGGAAAGGACAAGGTTATCGTCATTACCATCTCCGGACGGGGGGATAAGGACTGCGCGGCCATCGCGCGGTACAGAGGGGAGGATTTGAGCGAATGAGCAGAATCAAGGAGGCCTTTGCCAAGGGAAAAGCGTTTATTCCCTTCCTCACCTGTGGAGACCCGGACCTGGAGACCACAGCAAAGCTGGTCCGAGCCATGGCGGAAAACGGAGCTGACCTGATCGAACTGGGGATTCCCTTTTCCGACCCCACGGCGGAGGGCCCGGTGATCCAGGGCGCGAATCTCCGGGCGCTGTCTGGCGGCGTGACCACAGATAAAATCTTTGCCATGGTGGAGGAGCTGCGGAAGGATGTGTCCGTTCCCATGGTGTTTATGACCTATGCCAACGTGGTGTTCTCCTATGGAAGTGAGCGGTTTCTGGAGGCCTGTGCCCGGGTTGGCATAGACGGACTGATCCTTCCTGACGTTCCATTTGAGGAAAAAGAGGAGTTTGACGGCGTCTGTAAGCAGTACGGGCTGGACCTGGTATCGCTGGTGGCGCCCACCTCAAAGGAACGGATTGCCCAAATTGCCCGGGAAGCGTCTGGGTTTATCTACGTGGTATCCTCCCTTGGGGTCACCGGGGTCAGGAAAGAGATCACCACGGATATCGGTGCCATGGTGCAGGAGATCAAGGCGAACACGGATCTGCCCTGTGCGGTGGGTTTCGGCATCTCCACGCCGGAGCAGGCCAGGAAGATGGCAGCCTGTTCCGACGGTGTGATCATCGGCAGTGCGATCGTCCGGCTGGTTGCCCAGTACGGTCGGGATGCGGCTGTGCCAGTGGCGGAGTATGTACGGAGTATCAAACAGGCAATCGTATAAGAAGGTAAAAACGCACGCCGAGAGGCGTGCGTTTTTGCGTTAAGTGGTGGAACGGTTTTCAGCAGCCGCACTCTTTGTCGTGGTGCTTGTCGTCGTGATGGTGATGATGCTTGTGATGCTTCTGAGCGGCCAGGACACTCTCCAGCTTCAGCTGCAGGAGGATTTCCTTTTTAATGATGTCCCGCAGGACCTGATCCACCGCTTTGTTTACATCGAGAATCTGATCGAAGGGAACGGGCGGTCTCGGATGGGAACCGCCTTTGTGGTGATCACCCAGCACGTGCTGAATTTTATCCGCTTCCGCATCGATCAGGCGGGCCAGGCCGAATTCCTCAAAGGCGATCGAGGCCAGCAGCAGGTTCAGGGAGTCCTCACGGGAAAACTCAGCGGACGTGCTCACGTCCGGAATACTTTGAAATGACATAAAGATAACTCCTTTCAGTGGATTCACTCCATTGTATTGTGTGGAACGAGAAAGTGTGACACAGTTCGACAGGAACAAAGGCGAAAGGAGGCGTATATAATGAGAAAGAATCACTGCGGATCAACGGTCCGCTTTGCGATAGAAATGGGGGATATTCATGTTATTACCACCAACCGATCCCAGAGAGGATCGGAGTGTTAAGATGACATTAGACAAGGCAGTGGATTTACTGTTGAAATCCATTGCCATGGAGGAGACCAGCTTGGAGAAGCTGCTGGAAATGGAGCAGAAAAAGGTGTTGACGACGCTGGCCCGATGTAAATGCGACAGCGGAATGCTGGAGGCAAAACGGAGTGTAAATGAGATGTCGGAGAGCATCGCGCAGTTGCAAATGCTCCTGCGGATCAAACTGAAACAGGTGTGGGAACTGCGGCCCTGTTCGTCGCCGCATTGTCTGCCGGGACCCTGCTGCGGACCTGGCTGCTCTGTGATGGGTGAGGGAAAGGGAAGGGTTGCAAATACGGACGATCCTTATTGTCAACAGACTGCCTCGGTGTATACATTTTTTCCCTGTGGCGATCGGAGGAACAGCACTCTTCGCTATCGGGTGGGAGAGTCCTGCCGAGGGCTTCATTTGTATGCCTGTGACCGCAATGTGACGTTGCACTGTCACACTGACGGGTCCCGCCAGATTGTAGTGGATGGCGCCGGACGGATTAAGCTGTACAGTGATCGGGAACCGGAGCAGACTGGTACCGCATCCTTTACACTGACGGTAAAGCAGGGGAAATTAGGCGATCTGGCGTTCCGGATGGAACTGACTGGGCGTGGGGCGCTCTGTCTGAAGCATGACAGCGGATGGGTGAAGGTAGATGACCGATGCTCTCATCTGCGGGTCAAGTGGTGCGAGCAAGGAAGAATGGAGAAATACGTGTAAAAATATGTGTATTGACAGGAGTGAAGTGGGGGAGTATAATAGCCAAAACAGGAGAGCGCATACGATCCCGCTTATCGTGGATTGCCATACCGGGTGTGTGAAACGGAGCCAATGAATTGCGAATGGCGAAGCGGTAAGACAGCAGGCACCGTAGCCGCCGGGATAGATGGCGGGCTCTCCAAATAGCAGGTGAATGTAATGAAAACCGATATTTTAATCGTTGGAAGTGGATGTTCCGGCCTTTACTGTGCGCTCAACCTGCCAAGAGACCGGGAGATTACCATTGTGACCAAGTCGGATGCGGAGAGCAGTGACTCCTTTCTGGCCCAGGGCGGCATCTGTATGCTGAAGGATGAGGCGGATTACGACAGCTACTTTGAGGATACACTGAAGGCCGGTCACTATGAAAATGACCGGCAGTCGGTGGATATTATGATCCGCTCCTCTCAGGAGGTCATTCAGGATCTGGTGCGCTGCGGTGTGGAGTTCCAGCGGGAGGCGGACGGCGCCTTTGCGTATACACGGGAGGGAGCCCACTCGGACAAACGGATTCTCTTTCACGAGGATATCACCGGCAAGGAGATCACCAGCAAACTGCTGGAACAGGTTCGGGCCTGTCCGCACATCACGCTTCTGGAGTACACCACGGTGGTGGACATTGTCAGCGCCGGAAATGTCTGTTACGGAGCGGTGATCCGAAAGCCGGACGGGACTTTGGAGCAGGTGGAGGCGGACTACACCGTTTTTGCCACCGGCGGCATCGGCGGGCTATATCGCCACTCTACCAACTTCCGCCACGTCACCGGAGATGCGTTGGCCATCGCCTGCCGGCATCAGGTGGCGCTGAAGGACATCAATTACGTGCAGATTCACCCCACGACCCTGTATTCTCCCAAGGAGGAGGATCGGAGCTTTCTGCTGTCCGAGTCGCTGCGGGGTGAGGGGGCCAAGCTCTATGACAAGCATGGCAATCGCTTTGTCAACGAACTGCTGCCCCGGGACGTGTTGACCCGCAAGATTCTGGAGCAGATGGAGAAGGACGATATGCCCTATGTGTGGGAGGATCTGCGGCCCATTCCGGAGGAGGAACTGCGGAGTCATTTCCCCAACATTGTGGCGCACTGTCTGGAGCAGGGCTTTGACGTCACCCGGGAGTGTATCCCGGTGGTGCCCGCCCAGCACTACTTCATGGGGGGCATCAAGGTCGATTACCAGAGCAGGACCTCCATGGCCCAGCTGTACGCAGTGGGCGAGACGGCCTGTAACGGGGTCCACGGACGGAACCGGCTGGCCAGCAACTCCCTGTTGGAGAGTCTGGTGTTTGCCAAGCGGGCGGCCCAGGATATGACTGCGGGCTATGCCAAAGTCAAGCGCTGTGCCAATGCGTTCGCGGGGATTTCCGAGGAGCAGTATCTGGATCCGGAGAGACTGGCGGCGGAATACAGAAAAATGGTCCGCAGAAAGATCAAAGAGGCGGACCTGGCGGGAGAGAGGAAAGAAGCATGTATGATCAGGTGACAATGAAATTAAATGTAGATCCGCTGATTCTGAGCGCATTGCGGGAGGACATTACCAGCGAGGATGTGTCCGCCAACTGCGTGATGCGCCACCCGCAAAAGGGACAGGCGGATTTGATCTGTAAAGAAGATGGGATCATCTGCGGTTTGCAGGTGTTTGCGCGGGTGTTCACCCTGCTGGACGAGACCACGGAAGTGGAGTGCTTCGTACAGGATGGAGACGCGGTCAGCAAAGGACAGCCTTTGGCTAAAGTCCGCGGCGACATCCGGACGCTGTTGTGCGGAGAGCGCACGGCGCTGAATTATCTCCAGCGCATGAGCGGGATTGCCACCTATACCCGCTCTGTGGCAGTGCTGCTGAAGGGTACCAAGACCAAACTGCTGGATACCCGGAAGACCACGCCCAATAACCGCATCTTTGAAAAGTATGCGGTCCGGGTGGGCGGCGGCAACAACCACCGCTACAACCTCTCTGACGGTGTACTCTTGAAGGACAACCACATTGGCGCCGCCGGCGGAGTGGCCAAGGCCGTAACCATGGCAAAAGAATATGCCCCCTTTGTACGCAAGATTGAGGTAGAAGTGGAAACCCTCGACATGGTGCGGGAGGCCGTGGAGGCCGGAGCGGACATCATCATGCTGGATAATATGAGCCAGGCAGAGCGGAAGGCGGCGCTGGAGCTGATTGCGGGCCGGGCAGAGGTCGAGGTCTCCGGCAACGTGACCCGGGAAAACATTGCGTCTCTGACGGAGCTGGGCGTGGACTACATTTCCAGCGGAGCACTGACCCACTCCGCCCCAATACTGGACGTTTCTTTGAAGAATCTTTGCGCTATTTGAATTGTGTCACGGAAAGGAACGGAGAAGTTTGAACGGAATTGACAGACGAAAGAGAATTGTAGGAATCTTGGAAGACAGTGATGTACCGGTCTCCGGCCTGTCGCTGTCCAAGCAGCTGCATGTGAGCAGACAGGTGATTGTTCAGGATATTGCGCTCATTCGTGCCAACGGGCGTTCCGTATTTTCCTCCAATCGAGGATATGTGATCGAGAAACAGAAGGAGACCAGCCGGATTTTGAAGGTCATCCACTCCGACGAGGAGGTGTGGGATGAACTGATGACCGTGGTGGACATGGGCGGCACAGTCAAGGATGTCTTCGTGTACCATAAGGTGTACGGTGTGCTCAGAGCCGAGATGAACATCACGTCCCGATTTGGAGTGGAGCAGTTCATGGAGCAGATCGCCACCGGAAAGTCGGGCCTGCTCAAAAATGTGACCGCAGGGTATCATTACCACACCGTGCTGGCGGATTCAGAGGCGATTCTGGATCTGATTGAGGATAAGCTGAGAGAAAAAGGGTTCCTTGCGCCTATTCAGGAGTATGAGCCTGCGGAATTGCAGGTGAAGCTGAAAAGCAAGTAAAGTTGTCTCTGCGAAAAACGATCACCTGTGTTTTTGGTACAGGTGATCGTTTTTCATCATGTGGCGATGAAAGATATTGTTTACCAGGCGGAAGCTGTGATAGAATAGGAAAAATTGCGGTTTATGATACCCGTGTGGAGAGACAGGAGGACAAGCTTATGTGCTGTAACCAGGAAGGAATGTGCTGGGAGGGAATCAGCATTACAGATCTTGCGGGAGTCAAGATCGGAAACGCCCAGGATGAGGACGCCATGACCGGCGTCACCGTGTTTCTGTTTGACCCGCCCAGCATCGGAGGCGTGGACGTCAGTGGAGGCGGACCTGCCTCCCGGGAGTCCCAGCTCCTCGCACCTCTGACCAATCAGGTGCCGGTCAATGCCCTTGTCCTTTCCGGCGGTTCCGCCTTTGGGCTGGACGCATCCGGCGGAGTGATGCGCTATCTGGAGGAACGAGGGAAAGGATTGCCTGTACTGGGCACGGTGGTTCCGCTGGTCTGTCAGTCCTGTATCTTTGACCTGGGCATTGGAAGCGTTTCCGGACGGCCCGATGGAGAGATGGGATACCGGGCCTGTGTGGATGCCGAGCGCAATCAGCCGGTTTCCGGCATTGCTGGCGCCGGTACCGGTGCCACAGTGGGGAAAGGCAACGGAATTGCCCAGGGACAGAAGTCGGGGATTGGATACTACGCTGTGCAGCTGGGCGAGCTGAAGGTCGGTGCGGTGGCTGTTGTCAACGCCTTTGGAGATATATATGATCCGCGGACAGGGCAGAAGATTGCCGGCATGATGAATCCCGAACGGACCGCCTTTGTCAGCTGTGAGGCGGCTCTCTGCCAGAGCCAGCAGGCTGGGGCATCCGGTGCCAATACCACCCTGGGAGCTGTTTTTACCAACGGGGCCTTCGATCAGGCAGCGATGAATAAGATTGCCTCCATGGCCCGAGCGGCATTTGGCCGCTGCATCCGCCCGTCGGGCACCATGATTGACGGGGACACCATCTACGCCTTTTCGGTTGGTGAGCAGGTAGAGGCGGATATTAACGCAGTGGGCACGCTGGCGGCGGCAGTGCTGTCCGAGGCCATCCGGGATGCTGTGAGCAGCTCGGTCATGCCGGAGGCGGAATTCCTGCGTAAAATCGGAAAGTAAACAATAAAAGCATTGGATACGCCGAAAGGGGACATCCAATGCTTTTTGTCAGGTTTCAGTTACCGTGGCAACAGCAGACACCAGATCGGTGACGCTGGAGATGAGCAGCGTGGCGTCAGCCAGTTCACCGGGAAAGCTGTAACCGTAGCTGCATCCCACGAAGGGCAGTCCGAAGTGCTCAGCGCACTCCAGATCCTGTTTCCGGTCTCCGATAATGACATGGCGGCCGGGGAATTGACTACGGACGGTCTGATAGATCTCCCACTTGGCATGTCCCGGGAAATCCTCCGCGCAGAAAAAGGCGGAGAAGTATCGGTCCAGCTGGAATGCCTGCTGGTGGGCCTCCATATAGGAGCGGAGACAGTTGCTCAAAAATACCATCTGACAGCCCTGGCTTTTGAGTGCGTCCAATGTCTCCTCAGTGCCGGGGTACAGAGCGGCGGAACCATCCAGAATGAGCTGAAGCATTTCCTCGCCGATGCGGGAGCTGTAGTGATCCTTCAGCGACTGGGCCAGGTCGGGCATGAATTTATTCCACATGTCCGGCACCGACAGCCCCAGCCACTGGCAGAGCTCCGCTTCGGAGAACTGCCGGGGCTGGGCGATGCCCGCCGCTACCATCTCCTGGTAGACTTTGCGGAAGGCGGGCGCATAGATACGGATGCATTCGTGGAGGGTGCCGTCGTAGTCAAAAAACAGTGTGATGGGCTCAGGATTCGATTTCATGGATCAGGTTTACCATCTCAATGGCGCCGACAGCGCAGTCAAAGCCCTTGTTGCCCGCCTTGGAGCCGGCCCGCTCAATGGCCTGCTCGATATTTTCGGTGGTCAGGACGCCGAACATCACCGGGATGTCGCTGGCCAGGGAGACCTGGGCGATGCCCTTGGACACTTCGCTGCACACGTAGTCATAGTGGGAGGTGCTGCCGCGGATGACGGCGCCCAGGCAGATCACGGCGTCATACTTGCCGCTTTTCGCCATCTTGGAGGCGATCAGAGGGATCTCAAAGGCGCCGGGGACCCAGGCGATGTCCACGGAGTCCTCGCTGACATCATGGCGCTTGAGAGCGTCCAGTGCGCCGCCCACCAGCTTGGAGGTGATGAATTCGTTAAAGCGAGCGGCGACAATGCCGATGCGAATGTCTTTGGATACCAGTTTTCCTTCAAAAGTTCTCATAGTAATTACCTCCATTTATCGTTAGAATGTCAATCAATAGTTCAGAATATGGCCCATCCGGCGCTGCTTGGTCCGCAGGTAGAACAGGTCGTCCTTGGTGGCCTCCACCTGAATGGGCACCCGCTCCACAATCTCCAGACCGAAGTCGGACAGCTGGTAGACCTTGTCCGGGTTGTTAGTCAGCAGGCGCATGGTCTTGATACCCAGATCCCGCAGAATCTGCGCGCCAATCCAGTATTCCCGCAGGTCGGGAGCGAAGCCCAGCTTGACGTTGGCGTCTACCGTATCAAAGCCGCGTTCCTGCAACTCGTATGCCTTCAGCTTGTTGAGCAGACCGATGCCACGGCCTTCCTGACGCATGTAGAGCAGTACGCCGCGGCCTTCCGCCTCGATTTGGGTCATGGCGGCGGCCAGCTGCTGACCGCAGTCGCAGCGGCGGGAGCCGAATACGTCGCCGGTCAGGCACTCGGAGTGAACACGGCACAGGACGTTCTGTCCGTCGCCGATGTCGCCCTTGACCAGTGCCACGTGGTGTTCGCCCGTCAGGTCGTTGTCATAGCCGTAAATCTGGAAGTCACCGAAGCGGGTGGGCAGCTTGGCGCAGGCTTCCCGCGTGACATGCTTGTCGTGGAGACGGCAGTAATCCTGGAGTGCCTTGATGGTGATGACCTTCAGGCCCCACTCCTTTGCCTTTTCCAGCAGCTCTGTGGTGCGCATCATGGTGCCGTCGTCCCGCATGATCTCGCAGCACAGACCGCACTGGGCCAGACCTGCCAGACGGCACAGATCCACCGTTGCCTCCGTATGGCCGTTGCGGGCGAGGACGCCGCCCCGCCGGGCTACCAGCGGGAACACATGGCCGGGACGGCGCAGGTCTTCGGGGCGGGTGGACAGATCCACGCACTTGCGGCAGGTGTAACCCCGTTCCTCGGCGGAGATGCCGGTGGTGGTGTCCACGTGGTCGATGGATACGGTAAAGGCGGTGCAGTGGTTGTCCGTGTTGACCTTGACCATCTGCTCCAGGCCCAGCCGGGCGGCCACTTCTTCGCTCATGGGAGTGCAGATCAGGCCCTTGGCGTACATGGCCATGAAGTTGACGTTTTCGGTGGTGGCAAACTGGGCGGCGCAGATCATATCGCCTTCATTTTCGCGGTCCGGGTCGTCGATGGAGATGATAATGCGGCCGGCCCGCAGCTCTTCCAGAGCTTCTTCCACAGTGCAATACTGATGTTCCATTTGTTATCCTCCTCTGTTTCAGTCAAAAGCCGTTCCGGGCTAAAAATTCCAAAGTGATGTTGCTCTCCTGATTTGCCGTATTTGGCGTGGTAAGCAGACGCTCCACATATTTTCCAATGCAGTCGTTTTCCAGGTTGACCGTGTCACCGATCCGCCGCTGGGCCAAATTGGTGCAGGCGGCGGTGTGAGGGATCACGGAGACACTGAAGGTCTCCCGGGTGACCTCGGTCACCGTCAGGCTGATGCCGTCGATGGCGATGGAGCCCTTTTCGATGATATAGCGGAGAATGGCGGGGGTGGTGCGGATGGTGTAGCGGATGGCGTTGTCATCCCGACGGATAGAGGCGATGGTGCCGGTGCCGTCGATGTGGCCAGCCACAATGTGGCCGTCAAAACGGCCGTCGGCCCGCATGGCCCGCTCCAGATTGACCGGGTTGCCGGGGCGCAGGGCGCCCAGAGAGGAGCGGTTAAGGGTCTCGTGCATGACGTCGGCGGTGAATTGGGACGGGGTAAAGGAAGTCACGGTCAGGCAGACCCCGTTGACCGCGATGCTGTCGCCCAGCTTCACGTCCTCCAGAATGGTTGTGGCGCCGATGGTCAGTACCGCGGAGTTGGCACCCCGGTGAATTCCCAGAAGAGTACCCACCTCGTTTACGATTCCGGTGAACATGGGATTACCTCACTTTCCAGCAGCAGATCCTCGCCCAGACGGGTGACGGTGGGGGAGGTCAGTTGAACGGCCTGATCGGGCAGCTCCACGCCCAGTCCCATGACCGGGTTCTTGGCGGTCCCGCCGAAGAGCTTTGGAGCCACATAGGCCTGCACTTTTTGGACGATTCCGCTCTGCAACGCAGTCCAGTTCAGTGTCCCGCCGCCTTCTAGCAGGATGCTGTCGATGTTCTGTGCGCCGAGGGCTTCCATCAGCGCGTTCAGGTCCAGATGCCCGTCCCGCTGGGGAACTGTCACGACCTGACAGCCAGCGTCCAGATAGGGCTGATGGCAGGCGGGATTGGGCTCCGAAGTGGCCAGAATGGTGGGAATGGAGTTGGCGGTGGTCACCACCTGAGCGGTAAGCGGGGTGCGCAAATGGGTGTCGCAGATGATGCGGACGGGATTGCGGCCGCCCTCAATCCGGCAGGTGAGCTGCGGATTGTCCGCCAGCACGGTGCCCACCCCGGCCATAATAGCGGAGTAACGGTTGCGGTCCTCGTGGACCCGGCGGCGGGCGATTTCTCCGGTGATCCACTGAGAGGCGCCGGTTTTGGTGGCGATCTTGCCATCCAGCGTCATGGCGTATTTCATGACCACATAGGGAGTTTTGCTTTGAATAAAGTGGAAAAACACTTCGTTGAGCTTGTCGCACTCCGCCTGCAAAACGTGGGTGGTCACCTGAACTCCGTGGGAGCGCAGGATCTCGATGCCCTTTCCGGCCACCAGCGGGTTGGGATCGTCGGAACCGATCACCACACGGGCGATACCGTTTTCCAGGATAGCTTCTGTACAAGGCGGCGTTTTGCCGTAGTGGCAACAGGGCTCCAACGTCACATAGAGGGTCGCGCCCTGAGGGGGAGCGGTACAGGCCGCCAGAGCGTTGCGCTCTGCGTGCAGGCCGCCGTATTGCTGGTGGTAGCCCTGTCCGATGACAACTCCGTCTTTGACAATCACAGCGCCCACCATCGGGTTAGGGCTGACCCGCCCGGCCCCTTTCCGGGCCAGCTGGAGAGCCAGATGCATGTATTCCGAGTCTGTCATAAAACACCTCCCAAAAACGAAAAATACCCTGAACTGTCTTGTTCAGGGTGTACACGTGACGTGACACGAAAGCGCGGGTATTTGCAATAAAAAAACTGGAACAACAAATGTTCCAGGGCGACACAAATACACGCAATACATCCGTACCACGGTCAAAATCTTCTTCCATCCAGACTATCACTGTTGGTCCCGGAGTTCCACCGAGTCCTGCGCAATCGCGCTCGCGGACTGTTACCGCCAATCGGGAATTTCACCCTGCCCTGAAGATCAATATGAACTTTTAACTGTATTTAACGTAGCACAGTAAAGCGTGCATGTCAATAGGAATGTGAAAAAAACGACAAACTTTTTTTGGCATGGGGGAATGGATGCGCTGGTGGTCTGTCCAGAACAGAAAAGAACCCGCAGCGTGCAGCTACGGGTTCCAGTGTCATAAAACGTAGAACAGAATGCAGAAAAAGTGCATCAGACTTCCGATCACGACGAACAGATGAAAAACGGAGTGGATATAGCGTTTCTTTTTTCCGATGCCGTAGAGAATCGCGCCGATGGTATAGGCAACGCCGCCCAGCAGCAGAAAAACGGTTCCGCCGGTACCCAGTGCCAGGACCGTCGGTTTGATGGCCACCACAATGCACCAGCCCATGGCCAGGTAGCAGATCATGGAGAATACTTTGAATCGCTCCATATCGATGGCGGTCAAAAGAATCCCGATGGCAGCGGCGCCCCAGATGACACCGAAGATGGTCCAGCCCAGAGCGGGATGCTCCGGCCGCAGGGAGCACAGGGCGAGGGGCGTATAGCTTCCGGCGATGAGCAGGTAGATGGTACAGTGATCCAGGACTCGCAGCACCTTTTTGCCCATCACTCTGGGGCTGAGCCCATGGTAGACGCTGGAAATGGAGTAGAGCAGGATCATGGTTGCGCCGAAAATAGCTGCGCTGACCACGCCGATGGCGCTGTGATGATATGCTGCTCTGACGACACAGAGCACCGTCACCACAATGCCCAGCGCCGCGCCGGCCGCGTGGGAGGCCATGTTAAAAATCTCCTCACCCTTGGTGTAATTGGGCAGGACGCGCTCTGCCAGTTTTTTACGTTTCAATTGCGGTTTCACCTCCAGGCGACCGATTAGGTTAGCACTGCTAACCTGTGTTGTCTCTCGCTCATTATATACGGCCCAGAGGAATTCGTCAATTGGTGCAGGTCGTAAATGGCAAATTTGGCGGTATCACCGTTTGATTTTGACCGTTTTTCTGGTGGACCAGGCGGAATAATACTTGCTTCCACCGTAGTTTTTGTAGCACCGGACGCGAACAAAATAGTTCTTTTTCTTTGTCAATTTAGAGAGGGGCATTTGAATGGTTTTATAGCTCTTTATTGTGATAGTTTTACAGGAGCTGAAATCACTTTTGGTGGAGTACTGAATCTGGTAACCGGTTGCCTTGCTGTTTTTCTTCCAGGTCAGAGACAGCTTGCGTGTGGCCTTGTTTTTGGCGCTGGAGATAGAGGTGCGGGTCAGGCGATAGACGCTCTTGCTGCCCTTGTAGTCCCCTAAGGTTTTGCCACAGTAGGCCCGGACTAGGTAGCGGTAGGTGGTGCCGTTGGACACATTGGGGTCGGTCCAGTTGACGGAACTGCCGCTGGTCATGGTTTTGACTTTTTTCCAGGTTGAGGAGGTGCCACTTTGCCGGTAGATACAGTAACCACTGGCGCCGCTGACCCGTTTCCAGGTTACGGTGATGCCGGTGATGCCGTTGGCTACACCGGAGATGGATGCGGCGCCCAGGGTGATGGTGAAAGTTTTGCTGATGCTGCCCTTATAGTTGCAGACTCCGGTGACAGTGACAGTGGCTGTGCCCACCTGTTTGTTGTTCTGATAGGAGACCGTGTAGTTTTGCTTTGAAACCGTGACGCCGTTTTCTGTCAAAGTAACCGCAGGTTTTTTAGCGGTTCCATCGCAGATGTAGCTGGACTGAGAGAGGGTAAGGGTCATAGTGGACAGGTCATGGATACCGCCGGGATTGTCCCAGAAGAAAGAAGCAAGATTGACATAGCCCCAGCCGTACAGGTTGTCCCGCCCGGGGTCTCCTGCGTCCACGGCGTAGCATTGGAGCACTTGGTAGACGTCGGATAGCGTAGCAGAGGGGATACGCAGTTTAATGTAGGCGATGGCAGCGGTCAGGTGAGGCGCGGCCATGGAGGTTCCGGTTTTGGTGCACACTCCGCCGCCGGCCTTCGCACTGACAATGTTCACGCCAGGGGCAGCGAAGTCGATTTTGCTTCCGTAGTTGGAATACACTGTGTCAAACGTGCCGTCGGAGTTTACAGAAGAGACTGCGATGGTCTGTTTGCTGCATGCGGGATACGAGGTATCCACATCGTCGGACAGGTTGCCGGCAGCACAGCAGATGGGGATATCCGCCTGATAGGCCGCGTCAATCGCTTCATCCAAAAAGGTGTGGGAGCTGGCTTCGGAGTCGTTCCAGCCGAAGCTCATATTGATTACATCTGCCTGTTTCTCCACGGCGTACTGGAGAGCGGTGTTGACCACCAGAGAAGTGGAGTATTCCTGGTCTTCTCCGTTCACGTTCCGGAGACTGAAAACGCGCAGGATCAAAAAGGAGACGTTGTCCGGCGTACAGTCAGCGATGATGCCTGCAACATGGGTGCCGTGGCCGGTGACATCGGAGATGTCTGTTGAGTTCTCCATGAAGTTATAGCTGTCGGGGGAAATGGTGCGATGGTCGAAGAAGGTGTGGGTAGCGTCAAGGCCGGTGTCCAGCACTGCCACCGTTACAGTGGAGTCGCTGAGGACCTCTCCGGCCTGGGCTTTCAGCTGATCCAACCCCATCAGCGTGGCGCCCCAGGAGTAACAGGAGGCGGGTTCGATTGAAGCGGTGTCCATGAGAAGGTCCTCACTGGAAATCAGCTCGTCCACAAAACAGCGGTCCTTGCCATACTCTGCCACCAGTTGGTCATAGGCGGCCTGAGTGGCCTCCTGCGTGTCGTATTGCAGGATGTACTCATGGTACTCCGGGTAGTACAGCGCTTCTGCCGCGCCATAGGTGTCGGAGAGCTCATCGGTATAGACGACGATGCGCATGGTCTGGAAGGGAGCGGTAACGACCACTTTGCCGTCTTTTGTGGTCTCAGAATCGTAAATGGAGTCGGCAAAATACTGCTCTGCGGCATCGGTTGATTCCAGCACAGTTTCCGTGTCAGGCTGGTTCAGATCCAGTGCTTTGTTCAAGGTGGTTTCCGCGCCGTCTTTGATCACGGTTTCCTGCTCGGGGTCAATGATGACCTCTTCAAAGTAGCCGTCATCCCAGTAGTCCTGCACCATCACCGTGATCTGCGAGGCCTCTGTGACTGTTTCGAAGGACGGTTGTTCCGTGTCACTTGCGGTGGGGTTGGGTATGTCAGCGGCTGCGGCCAAAGCGCTCTCGGCTCCCGCGCTGACGCATAGAGACAGCACCAACGCAATGGAAATCAGTTTTCGAATGCCATCATTCATCTCACGGAACTCCTTTCCCTCTGGTTAGTGGAAACAGTGATGTTAGATTTTCATCATACCATAGGTGCGATTTCTTTGCAATTTAAAACCGGAACGGGTTATATAAAAGACGATATTTGGGGAGTGGCGGCATATTAAAGTTTGAAGAATGTTCCGATTCTTGGTATGATAGTGATAATCGTATTCTGCTGATACGCAGATGGCGGGAGTGGAAGCGTATGAGATCGTATGAAGTGAAAATAGATGCGGACCTTTCCGGGGTTACCGTGGAGCGAGTGCTGCGACGGGTGCTCCGCCTGTCCAAAACGCAGATGAAGCGGGCCAAATTTCAGCCGGACGGGCTGCTGCTGGACGGCATCCGCGTGAACAGCAACTGTCAGGTGCACTCCGGGCAGACGCTTCAGGTGCGGATACCCGAGCGGGAGACGTCTCAAGTCGTTCCTGCTCCGGGAGCGGTGCGGATTCTGTTTGAGGATCCTTGGCTGGCTGTGGTGGATAAGCCCGCCGGACTGCCGGTCCATCCAGGACGTGGGCACTACGGAGACACTTTGGGAAACCATCTGGTCTGGCACTACTGTCAGCAGGGAATTTCGATGGTACCGCGGTTTGTCAGCCGGCTGGACAAGGGAACGTCCGGCCTGCTGATCCTGGCAAAGAGCGCGGAAAGTCAGGAGCGTCTGCAAAAGCTGCTTCACACCTCGTCCTATCAGCGCCACTACCTGGCCATTTGCCAGGGAAGTCCGCCGCAGGAGACGGGAGTGATCACCTGGCCGATTGGAAAACACCCGGGCGCGCTAAATGCCTACCAGGTCAGCGACAGTGGCCGGTCAGCGGAAACCTGCTTTCGCGTGCTGGACAGGCGAGGGAAGTACAGCCTGGTTGCGCTGACGCTGAAAACCGGACGGACCCATCAGATTCGGGTGCATCTGTCAGCGTTGGGGTGTCCGCTGGCCGGGGACCCGTTATACGGCGGCGGAAAAGAGCTGGACCGGCCCGCCCTGCACGCCTGCCGCATTGTGCTGCGCCATCCTTTTACCCATCAGAATTTGCAGATCGCCAGCCCTATGCCGGAGGATCTGGACTATTTTTGGAGGAATCAGAGATGATCTACACTGACATCACATCCCGGGCGCTGACCTATCTGTTAAAGCGTCCCGGGCTGCATATTGACATGACGGAAGCGGTGTATCGGGGCCTGGGAGAGATTCTCTATGCGGAGCCGGACGGTGTGCTGCTGTTGGTCCACAATAAAGGCGATGGCGCGCCGGCGAGCTATCAGCTCTCTGCGGACACCCGGAAGACGGCAGAAAAACTGCTGCCTCTGATGACACAGGCGGTGCCGATTGTGGCTCACCAGACCTGCTGTGTGGAGGCGATTATGGACCAACGGCAGGTGACCGTCAGCAGCTGTGTTCAGGCACGCTGGCCCTCCTTCGATCCACCGGCGGCCAATCCGTCGGTGGAGATCTGGCCGCTGGATCTGGGAGACCTGCCGGTGGTGGAGCAGCACTATCACCTCGCCGAAAAACCCGTTGAGTTGGCGGAGCGGATCAACGCGGGCAGTATGTTTGGTGCCTGTGTGGAGGACAAGCTGGCCGGTTTTATTGGCGTGCACAAAGAGGGGGCCATGGGCATGCTGATCGTTTTGGAGGCGTACCGGGGGCGCGGAATTGGCAGTGCTCTGCTCACGTATTTGATCCGACAGGAGCTGCGCCGGGGACACATTCCTTACAGTCAGACGTTTCAGGAAAATCAGACTGCCATGGTCTTGCAGAAAAAAGTGGGGCTGGAACCACAGCCCGAGACCATTTGGTGGCTGCTGCCCCAGTAAAGGAAGTGTGTGACCGATCGGAAAGGAAGGTTGTGTGTATGCTCAGCGAAAACCTATTCAAGCTGCGAAAACTCCACAATATGACGCAGGAGCAGGTGGCAAATCGGCTCGCAGTTTCCCGGCAGGCAGTGGCCAAATGGGAGGCGGGTGAGACCTGTCCCGATCTGTCCAACTGTGTGGCGCTGGCCCGGCTCTATGATGTGGCGCTGGATGACTTGGTCAACTACAGTGAGCGGGAGACCGGTCTGCCGCTTCCGCCAAAGGGAAAGCATTCCTTCGGAACCGTGACAGTGGGGGAACGTGGAGAAATTGTGATCCCCGCCAAAGCGCTGGAATTGTTCCACATTCAGCCAGGAGATAGTCTGCTTGTGCTGGGAGATGAGGGAAGTGGTTTGGCGCTGCTCCAGACGGAGATGATAGTAACGTTTTTGAACCGGATTCAGGGAAAAGAGGAGCAACGAGAGGATGCAGAAGCTCCGTAGAGGAAAGATTGCGAATCCTTTTTCAGCATATTATAATAAAAAGTGGAAGAACAGACACCGTGACAGGAGGAATTATCATGCCCCATATCGTAGTAAATGTCTGGCCGGGAAGATCGGATGAGGCAAAAAAGAAGTTGGCGAATAGAATTGCGCTGGATGTAGCAGAGGTGTTTGAGATGGATACGGAGTATGTCTCTGTGGCCTTCGAAGAAGTTCCCGAAGCGGAATGGGATGCGTTCTGCAAGCGGGAGATTGATGACAAGCCCGACAAAGTCTATAAACTGCCGGGAGATCCTGCGGTTCCGCTCTAAACGGGAGAACAGCAGAAAGCTGCACATATTGACAAGTGAACGGTTGTGGCCGGTGCGACGAGGTCGTGCTGGCTGCGGCCGTTTTTGTCGTATGGAAAGAAATGTTGACAGAAAAGCGGGGATTTGTTATCATTTTCAGAAATTGCGCAGGAGCACAGAATATGAAACAGGAGGGATCAACCATGGATTGGGTACATCTTCTGGCCGGCCCGCTGGTTGGGGCGGTAATCGGATACTGTACAAATTATATTGCGGTCAAAATGCTCTTTCGCCCCCGCCGGCCCGTTAAAGTGGGCAAATGGAAGTTGCCTCTGACGCCGGGCATCATCCCAAAACGGAAACCCCAGCTGGCCCATGCCATCGGACAGGCTGTGGGAGAACGGCTGTTTACCGCGGCTGATGTGAAGGCAGCGGTGCTGTCTGATGAGGTAAAGGCGTCTGTATCAGACGCAGTCCTGGGCGGAATGACGGGAGACGGCCGGTCTCTGGAAGAACTGCTCCAGCGGGGGATGGGTGAAGAGACCTACGAGCGCTGTAAGGAGACGGTTTCCCAAAAGCTGTGTGCGAAGCTGGAAAAAGAGATTCGCCACATGGAGCTGGGAGCCATTATCGCGGAGCGGGGCTCTGCGGCCATTAAAGAGAAGGTGGCCGGTACCATGTTGGCCATGTTTGTGCACGACCGCACAATCGCTACTTTGGCAGAGTCGATTCAAAGTGGGGTAGACCAGTATCTGGAGGAAAATCTGCACGAGACGCTGCTCCCGAAGGTTCAGGGAGAGCTGGATGCCCTCGCAGGCAAGAGCACGGAAGAGCTGTGCCAGGCACTGGCGGCGGAACCAGAACTGCTGCGTCGGGTGGTGGAGCAGGTCTATGATGCCGTGGTGTCCGCCAAAGCGGATCAGGTGTTGGAGACGATCCATGTATCCGAGATTGTGGAGCAGAAGATCAACGAGATGGAAGTGGAGGAACTGGAACGGCTGGTGCTGTCCGTTATGAAGCATGAGCTGAGAACGATTGTCAATTTGGGTGCGCTGATCGGCTTTGTGATCGGCATCCTGAACGTGTTTATTGGCTAAAAACAGAGTTGATACCGTCTGCGCAGGGTGGAGAGGAAAAGTTCTCCACCCTGTATTTTTTTGCACCAGGAACCAGTTTTTGCGGGGAGAATGGCTGCAGACGGGAATATTTTAGCCAGTGGAGGGGAGTGGAGAAGGGGAGGGGAAGGCGCGGAAAACGGGGGGAGTGGCAGAGAATTGTAAACGCATAGAACGTATGTTTTGTTGCGAAACCGGACAGTTTTATCCGGAAAAACGGGAGAAAAAGAGAAAATAATTTCAAAATTACCCTTGCCTTTTTTCAGAGAAGGACGTATACTATTCCTATGCTGTGGAGCAAAATGGAGAGAAAATGAGGATGCAGCAAGTAAAATGGAGGGAGCGGGGAGATGACAGGCACATATATGCACAATATGGATGCCAAGGGTCGCCTCTTTGTTCCGGCCAACTTCCGTGAGGAGTTGGGCGCTTGCTTTTATGTCGCCGTGGGCGCCAACCGGGAAGCTGACGGAAAGCTGTATCAGTATCTGAACCTGTATCCTATGAAAGAGTGGGACAGGCTGTGTGCGAAGCTGGCGGAGCTGCCCAGCAGTAAGGCCGCCATTTCGGACACCTTTTTTGCCAACGCATTCAAGTGTGAACCGGACAGCCAGAACCGGTTTATGATTCCGCAGAAGCTGCGTACCTACGCCGGCCTGGAAAAGGAAGTGGCCATCGTAGGCAACAACAACAAGGCGAAGATCTGGAACGCCGATATCTGGAAGGCCAAGGATGCCGAGGCACTGAGCGGTGATCGTGTGGCCGACATGATGGAAATGCTGGGGTTCTGAGCATGAGTGAGTTTACCCACCGTCCGGTGCTGCTGGACGAGTGTATCCAGTCGCTGGCCATCCGGCCTGAGGGCGTCTATGTAGACGGTACCCTGGGACGGGGTGGACACAGCGGTGAAATTGCCAAACGGCTGACCAGTGGCCGGTTGATTGCCATTGACCGGGATCAGGCTGCTCTGGATGCCGCTCGGGTGCGGTTGGCGGAGCATATGGATCGGATTACGCTGGTCCACGGCAATTTCCGCCAGATGCCTGACATTTTAAAAGAGCTGGAGATCCCGGCGGTGGATGGCATTCTGCTGGATCTGGGGGTGTCCTCTCCGCAGCTGGACGATCCGGAGCGGGGTTTTTCCTATCAAAAGGATGCGCCTCTGGATATGCGGATGGACCAGAGCCAGCCGCTGACTGCGGCCATGGTGGTCAACCGGTGGCCGGAGAGTCAGCTACGGGAGGTCCTGCACACCTATGGCGAGGAGCGGTACGCCGGCCCCATTGCGGCGGCTATCGTGCGGGAACGGGCCCGGCAGCCCATTGAGACCACCCTCCAGCTGGTGGAGATCATCCGGAGTGCCATGCCGGCGGCGGCGCTGCGGGAAAAACAGCACCCGGCCAAGCGGTCCTTCCAGGGGATTCGCATCGCAGTCAACGATGAGCTGGCGGCGGTGTCCGACGCGGTGGCGGCGGCCATTCCGCTGCTCAAATCGGGTGGACGGCTGTGTGTGATCTCCTTCCACTCGCTGGAGGATCGTATCGTCAAGCGGGAGCTGGCCAAGGCGGCGAAGGGGTGTACCTGTCCGCCGGAGTTCCCGGTCTGTATCTGTGGAAAAACGCCGCAGGTGAAACTGAAACCGAAGAAACCGATTTTGCCCGGGGCAGAAGAGTTGAAAGTCAATCCGCGTGCCCGCAGCGCCAAGCTGCGCGTTGCGGAAAAATGCTGAGTTTATGAGTGAAAAAGGAGAGAGTCGTATGGCCGATGATAGAAGACGCTACAATCGAACAATGGATGGCAATGTGGCCTACGACCTGAACTACCAGAGGAATACGGTTCCCGTACCGGACGGGGGACAGCCCTATACGCAGCCTCGCCGTCAGAGACGGACCCGCAGTGGAGAGGTTGCCCGCCGCCGGACTAGCACCCGGCCCAGAGTGCGTCTTCGTCCCAAGGAGGCAGTGACACCCTTTGCAGTCGTCGGCTTTGCCATCGCGGCGGTGATGGCAGTGCTGGTGCTGGTCAGCAACGTGCAGCTCAACAGCATTTACGCAGATACCGTGTCTCTGCAAAATCAGCTGACGGAGCTGAGAACCGAAGGCGATATGCTGAAGGCAGAGTATGAGGAAGTGTTTAACACCGAGACTCTGCAAAAGGCGGTTAAAAAAGCCGGGAATTTGAAACCTTCTGACAACAGTCAAATTGTATATGTAGAACTGTCCGATCCGGATAACGTAGTCGTGTACAATCAGAAAGAGGAATCGACGGGAATCGAAGCGTTCCTGGAAAGTGTCCGGTCCCTTTTTACTGGCGGCAAATCATAATGACGCAAAACTGCGCATACTGTTCTGTGACAGTGCCACAAGAGAAAAATGGGGCGTAAGGAAGTGTAATATTTTCTTACGCCCTTGTGCCATGAAAGCGGGTGGAGAAATGAACAACCTTGAAAAGGGGAGAAAAAACGGGAAGGAAGCGAACCGTAGAATACTGAAGAGAACGGTGTTTCTGATGCTCTTCTTTGGGATTGTGACGTTTCTGATCCTGGTTGGCAGGCTGTGGTATTTGCAGGTGATCCAGCACGATGAGCTGGAGGAAATGGCCATTGAACAGCAGACCAGTGAGCAGTCCGTGACCGCTCAGCGGGGCACGATCTACGATACCAAGGGCAATGTGCTGGCCATCAGCTCCACGGTGTACGATGTCATCATCTCTCCCAAAGCTATCACAGAGAAACAGGAGGAGTTGAATAAAAGTAAAAAGAACGTCGATGTGCAGACGCTGATCGCAGATGGACTGGCAGAGATTTTGGGGAATGTGGACGCCGAGACCATTGCTGAAAAATGCGGCGATAAAAGCAGCCAGTACAAGAAAATCGCCACCAAAATCGACTCCACAACGGAGGATGCGGTGCGGGAGTTTATCTCGGACAATGAGCTGGCCGGGTGTATCTACCTGACCCCCAATACCAAGCGCTACTACCCCTATTCGGACTTGGCGGCGCAGGTGATCGGCTTTACCAATGAGTCTGGCGGTGCCTACGGTATTGAGGCGCAGCTGAATGAGGAACTGGCGGGAACGGAAGGTCTGGTAGTTACGGCCACAAATGGCAGAGGAACAGATCTGATGAACTTTTTCCAGGACTATTACGATGCGGAGAACGGGGACGATGTCTATCTGACCCTTGACGCTACCATTCAGGCCTACTGCGAAAAGTATCTGGCCGAGGGCATCAAGGAGTACGATGCCCGGAAGGGCGGCTTTATCATCGCGCTGGATTGCAACAGCGGTGCGGTGCTGGGAATGGCCAGCTCGCCGACCTATGATCTGAACAATTACTCCAAGGTGATTGACGAAACCCTGCTGGAAAAAATCGATAAGAAGGAGATTGAGGAGAGCGATGCGCTCTATGAGATGTGGCGCAACAAGGCGCTGAACGATACCTACGAACCGGGCTCCACCTTCAAGTCGGTGGTCCTGGCCTCTGCGCTGGAGGAGGGAACCACCACCACCAAGGACATCTTTTACTGTTCCGGTCAGGTGCGTGTGGGCTCCTGGAACATCCGCTGCTCCAACCGGAGCGGCCACGGCCAGCAGACACTGGCGGAGGCAGTAGGCCACTCCTGCAACCCGGCCTTTATTGAAATCGGACAGAAGCTGGGGACGGAGAAGTTTTACTCCTACCTGGAGGCCTTTGGCATCACAGAGGCCACCGGTATCGACCTGCCGGGTGAAGGGAAGAGTGTGCTCTGGGATCAGAAGGATTTCGGTACCACCAACCTGGCCACCGCATCTTTTGGTCAGCGGTTTACCGTCACTCCGATTCAGCTGATCAGCGCAGTCAACGCCGTGGTCAACGGCGGCTACTACTACCAGCCCCATGTGGTCTCCTCCATCGTTGACAAGGATGGAAACACCACCTATGAGGCGGATACCACTCCGGTGCGCCAGGTGATCAGCGAATCCACATCCGCCACCTGTGCCGAGATTCTGGAGGGTGTTGTGTCCAGCTACACCGGTCAGAACGCCTACCAGGCCGGCTACCGCATTGGCGGCAAGACCGGTACCTCGCAGACCCTGGTGGATGATGAGTATATCACGTCCTTTGTGGGCTTTGCTCCGGCAAATGACCCACAGGTGATTGTGCTGGTGGCCTTTGACTCGCCCAAGGTAGAGTCTGCGGGCAGCAACTACACCACCACCGGCTACTATATCTCCGGCGGCCAGCTGGCGGCGCCCATCGCGGGTCAGCTGATTGCCGATATTCTGGACTATCAGGGCTTTGAAAAAGAGTATACGGCAAATGACCTGACCGGCTCCAACGTGAGCGTGCCCACCTTGGTCGGCTCCGGCGAAAAAGAAGCCGCTGAGGCCCTGAACAACAAGGATCTCACCTATCGCAAGGTGGGCAATGGGAAAACCGTTACCGATCAGATTCCGGCGGCCGGCACCACCATCCCCAGCGGCAGCAAGGTCATTCTCTACATGGGTGGAGAAGCGCCTGAGGATACCATCACCATGCCAGATCTGAGCGGCATGACGCCAGACGAGGTGAAGGATACCTTGAATAATCTCAACCTCTATATGACGGCCTCCGGCACATCGGGGTCTTACACCTCCAATACGGTGGCCTATAAGCAGAGCGTGGCGGCGGGAGAACAGGTCTCCCGGGGCGAGGTGGTCACGGTGTACTTCACCAACAAGTCCATTGCGGACAATGACAGCGATGCGTTGGAATAAGAACCCGATCCCGCTCCACGCGGTGGTAGGCGGCGCGGGAAAGACCTGTGCGTCCCATCTGATCCGCAACGTTTTGGAGGCAGGACTCGGGCAGAAATATGGCTTGATCACCACCCGGCACGCCTACCTGGGCAGTGAGGTGCTACCGCCGCCTGCCTGGCCCGACTGGCGGGGCCAGCTGGATCAGGAACTGGAGCGGATGGGGCAGGCGGGCTGTGACGCCGTGGTATTGACTCTGCCGTTATTCGCGCTGGGCAGCGAAGCTCTTGCCGGGCTGGCCTTTGAAACGGTGGTTCTCACCGGATGCGGCGACACAGCAGAGGCAGATGAAGTGGCCCAGTTCCTGAAAACGCAGGAAGGGTGGTGGGTCTGCAATATTGACGACCCCTATCTGCGGAAGATGGTCCAGGGCAGACAGCAGAAAACGGTCACTTACGCGGAGCGGCGCAGTGAGGCGGACTTAAATGCCCGCAATCTGCGGCTGTGCTCTGACCGGATTGAGTTTGAAGCCCTGACCGACGAGGCCATCTGCCGGATGCGGTTGCCCATTCCCGGCGGGTTTGGTCTGTACAATGCCTTGGCGGCGTTGGCCTGCGGACTGCGGTCCGGGCTGACCCTGGAGCAGATGGCGCGTATTCTGCCCAATACCCGGGGCGTGCGGGGGCGAATGGAGCTGTTACCGCTGGCAGCGCCCTTTGGCGTGCTGATTGACAGCGCGGCCACGCCGGAGCAGGTGGATAACCTGCTGATGGCGGCCCGGGGCCTGGCAGAGGGCCGGCTGATTCTGGTGCTGGGTGCGCCGGGAGATCGGGACCGATCCAGGCGGCCCATGCTGGGCGAAGCGGCGTCCCGGGCAGATGTGGTGATTTTGACGGCGGATGATCCCCGAACAGAATCGGTGGAGGATATTTGCCGGCAAATACGCAGTGGCATGGAAGAGAAACACCCTGAAGTGATCCTGGACCGCAGGATGGCCATTGAGCGGGCGCTGGACCTAGCGCAGCCTAGCGACCTGGTATTGCTGAGCGGACGGGGAGATAAAACCCAGATGCTCACCCGGGAGGGAGCCGTTGATTTGGAAGAGCGCGCAGTGGTCTTTGACTACTTCCGCCGCGGTAAAGTTAGAAAGAGAAAGGATACGTGGAGCCGTATCCGAAGGAGCAAAAGATGAGGTTTGTAATTAGTTTTGTGTTGGCATTCGCCGTATCGGCGGTGCTGGGGAGAGTGTTGATCCCGTGGCTGCGGGCGCTGAAGGCCGGTCAGTCCATCAAAGAAATTGGCCCGGTGTGGCATATGGCCAAGCAGGGCACGCCTACCATGGGCGGAATCATGTTCATTGTCGGCATTCTGGTGGCGATTCTGGCCACGGGCTGGCAGGATTTCCGAAACGGCGATTTTGGCGCTCTGTTCGTCTACCTGTTCGCGCTGGTGTTTGGCGCCATCGGTTTTTTTGACGACTATATGAAGGTGAAGCACCACAAAAATGAAGGCCTGACCGCGCCGCAGAAGTTTCTGCTCCAGCTGGCGGCGGCCATCGCCTTTACCGTGCTGCTGCGCTACACCGGCTACCTGACCCCGGACCTGTATATTCCCTTTGTCAACGTGAGCTTTCAGATTCCGTGGGTAATCTATATGATCTTCGCGGCCTTCGTCATGGTGGGAACCGTCAACGCGGTGAACATCACAGACGGGGTGGACGGTCTGGCCACCGGTGTGACTATGCCTGTGGCGCTGTTCTATCTGGCAGTGTCTGTGCTGTGGGGCGCTACAGAGCTGGGCATATTCTCTGCGGCGCTATTCGGCGGACTGTGTGCCTTCCTGCTGTACAATTTCCACCCGGCCAAGGTGTTCATGGGAGACACGGGTTCCCTGTTCCTGGGCGGCGCAGTCTGCGGGCTGGCCTTTGCCCTGGATATGCCGCTGATTCTGATTCTGGTGGGCATCATCTACCTGCTGGAGACCCTGTCCGATATCATCCAGGTCACCTACTATAAGCTGAGCCATGGCAAGCGGATCTTCCGCATGGCTCCGCTGCACCATCACTTTGAGATGGGCGGCTGGAGCGAAGAGAAACTGTTCGGCGTCTTTACTGCGGTGACGGTACTGGCCTGTCTGCTGGCGTTTGTCGGAGTGATGGGGCGGTAACCGCCTGGCGAATAGATGCAAATGGAAGAAAGGAGGAGCACCCTGTGGCGAAAAAATCAATCCGCGATTTGACACGGGAACAGCAGATGGCTCGGGGACCCATTGACCTGCCCTTTCTGATGCTGACCATGCTGCTGCTGGGCATCGGCCTGGTTATGCTGCTGTCGGCCTCATCCTATGCGGCCCTGTACGATAGAGCGGCCGGATATAAAGTGGTGGACGGTGTGGTGCAGCTGGGTGATGCGCTTTACTACTTCAAGCATCAGCTGGCCTATGCGGTAGGTGGTGTTGTCGTCATGTGGCTGGTGTCACGAGTGGACTACCAGCGGTGGCGACTCTGGTCGCTGCCCGTCCTGGCTATCGCCGTAGTGCTGCTGCTCCTGGTGCTGACGCCGTTGGGCGTCAATGTCAACGGAGCGACCCGGTGGCTGCGGTTGCTTCTGGTGGTGGGACCGACTTATCAGCCCTCTGAGGTGGCAAAGCTGGGTGTTGTGCTGGTCTTCGCCGCTGGCATGTCCAAGCGGAATGCTACCATGCCGCATTTGAGCCGGCATACGCCCCAGTGGAAGGCCAATCTAAAGGCATTCCTTTACTGGAGCGATCTGGGAGAGCTTGTACCTTACCTTATCATTCTGGTGCTGATCTCCGGCCTGATGCTGGCGGAGCCCCACATGTCCGGCACCATTCTGGTTCTGGCGGCCGGAGCGGCTATCCTCTTTGCCGCGGGAGTGCGGCTGGGCTGGTTTGCGGTTGGCGGTGTTGCCATCGGTTTGATGGGCGTGATTATGGTGCTGGTGGTAGGTTATAACAGCAGCCGTATTAAGACGTGGTTGGATCCCTGGTGGGACCCCAAGGAGAAGGGCTATCAGATCGTACAGTCCCTGTATGCGGTGGCATCGGGCGGCCTTACCGGCCTTGGGTTTGGACAGAGCCGGCAAAAATACCTTTACTTACCTGAAGAGCAGAACGACTTTATCTTTGCCATTATCTGCGAGGAACTGGGATTTATCGGCGCTGTGCTGGTGATTATCCTCTTTGCCCTGCTGATTGTCCGCGGGTACTGGCTGGCGCTTCATGCCAGAGATCGGTTTGGCTCCCTGCTGATCGTGGGTATTAACACCCTGCTGGCGGTTCAGGTGTTCCTGAATATCGCAGTTGTGTTGAATGTTCTGCCGGCCACGGGCATTTCCCTGCCGTTTTTCAGCTACGGCGGTACGGCGCTGGTGATACAGCTGGCGGAGATCGGAATCATACTGGCCGTATCCCGGCAGATTCCGGCGCCCAAGAAGGGCTAATACGACAAAAAGAGCAGTGAATTGTTTGTAAAATTTAGGAGTGATGTTCCATGAAGATCCTGTTTACCTGCGGCGGCACCGCCGGCCATATCAACCCTGCTCTGGCGTTGGCAGGGATGTTCCAGGCGCGGAACCAGGCGGACATTCTCTTTGTCGGCGCGGATGGGGGAATGGAGCAGCAGCTGGTACCCCGGGAGGGCTACCCGATTCAGACGGTGACCATCTCCAGCTTCTGGCGTCAGATGAATCTGGCGGGCATCAAGCACAATCTGACCACGCTGCGCAATCTGGGGAAGTCGAAGCGTCAGGCAAGACGCATTCTGGAACAGTTCCAGCCTGACCTGGTGGTGGGAACGGGAGGCTATGCCTCTTTCCCGGTGGTGCGGGAGGCGGCCCGGCGGGGAATTCCCACGGCGGTCCATGAATCCAACGCGGAGCCGGGTCTGACCACCAAAATGCTGTCCAAGTATGTGGACAAGGTGATGGTGGGCTTTGAGGAAAGCCGGAAACACTATCCCCATCCGGAACGGGTGACTGTGACGGGCACACCGGTGCGCGGGGAGTTTTTCCTTCAGAACAAGGCGGAGGCCCGGAAAAAGCTGGGGATTACTGACGACAAACCAGTGGTAGTCACCAGCTGGGGTTCCCTGGGCGCTCTGGTGATGAACCAGCACATGGTGGACTTCGTGGTCCGGGAGTGTCGGGAGGGACAACCCTTCCACCACATCTACGGCGTGGGCAAACGCTACTATGAGCGGGTGCAGCAGGAGCTGGCGGACCGGGGGATCGATCTGGAACAGTACCCTTGCGTGGATGTGCGGGAGTACATCTACGACATGCCGGTGGTCATGGATGCGGCGGATATCATGCTCAGCCGGGCAGGCGCGTCCACCATCTCTGAGATCTCCGCGATTGCCTGTCCCAGCATTCTGGTGCCGTCTCCCAACGTGACGGCGAACCACCAGGAGAAAAATGCACGGGTGCTCTCAGATCGTGGTGCGGCTGTGCTGATGCTGGAGCCGGAGTGTACCGGGGACAGCCTGTACCAGCAGGTTCAAACCATGCTGGCCGATCCACAGGGCCTGGCTGCTATGAGCCGGGAGTTGAAGGAAATGGCAGTGACCGATGCCAACGAGCGAATCTATCAGGTTCTGTTGGAATTGATGAAGTAAAAGCGGGAAAATCGAAGTTTTACACGCAAACATAACCCTCCGCATAAGATGGGCTGATGAAATTGACCGAAGCGGAGGAATCAAGATTGAGTGCTTTTCTGATTGAAGGTGGCAGTAAACTATCCGGCTCCGTGGCGGTACAGGGGGCGAAAAACAGCGTGCTCCCTATTCTGGCCGCGACCATTCTCTCCGGTGGAATCAGTGTGATACATAATTGTCCCCAGCTCACCGACGTGGATGCCTCCATTGCCATTCTGCGTCACCTGGGCTGTGTTGTCCGGCAGGATGGAGAGGATATTACCGTGGACTCCGGCCCCATGAACCGGTGTGATATACCGGACCGGCTGATGCGAGAAATGCGGTCGTCAGTGGTGTTTTTGGGCGCCGTTCTGGGCCGGATGGGCTGTGCAGAGCTGTCCATGCCCGGCGGCTGTGAGCTGGGGCCCAGGCCCATCGACCTGCATCTGGCCGCCTTGCGGGAGATGGGGGCGTCCATAGACGGCCAGGGTGGCAGTCTGAACTGTCGCTGCCAGGGAGCACTGCAGGGCCGGGAAATTGTGCTGTCCATTGCCAGTGTCGGCGCCACAGAAAACATCATGCTGGCGGCCTGCCGGGCAGAGGGCACTACCGTGATCTCCAATGCGGCCCGGGAGCCGGAAATTGTGGACTTACAGCAGTTCTTGCGGGCCGCCGGTGCGGATATAACCGGCGCGGGCAGCTCCACCGTGGTGATCCGGGGCGGACGCCCGCTTCATGAGGCAGAGCACACCATCATCGCCGACCGGATTGTGGCGGCAACCTATCTCTCCGCGGCCGCGGCGGCAGGCGGTGAGGTGGAACTGACTGGCGTAGATAGGCGCTATCTGCTGCCGGTGCTGGAGGTGTACCGGATGGCGGGGTGTGAGATTCACACCTGGTCGGACCGGATTCAGATGACCTGTCCCGAACGCAGAAAGGCGGTGCGTCCCATTCGCACGGCGCCTTATCCGGGCTTTCCCACCGACGCTCAGCCGCCGGTACTGGCCGCTCTGTGCACGGCGGAGGGTACCAGCGTCTTTGTGGAGACGATTTTTGAAAACCGCTTCCGCCACTGTGGAGAGTTGCTCCGAATGGGAGCAGATGTCCGCGTAGAGGGCAGAGTCGCAGTGGTATGCGGGGTAGAGCGGCTCCAGGGAGCCATGGTCCACGCACCGGATCTGCGTGGCGGAGCGGCCCTTGTGGTGGCGGCGCTGGGCGCAGAGGGGACCAGTGAAATCAACGGTCTGAGCCATATTGACCGGGGATACAGCAGATTGGCCCAGGATCTCAGGCAGTTGGGTGCAAACATCTGCCGCAGAGACGCTGGGGACTAGATAGAAAAACAGAGGAGATGGTACGATTGGCGAAACCACGCAAGAGCAGGCGCCGCCCCAGTCGGCGGGCGGGCCGCTTTCTTGGGCTATACGTTTTTTTGTCCGTGATTTTGATCACCGCAGTAGTCGTGGCGGGCTGTATTGTCTTCTTTAAGGTGAATCAGTTCCAGATAGAGGGAAATCACCGGTATACCACAGAGGAAATCGTGGAGGCGTCCGGCATCAGCACAGGAGATAACCTGTGCCTGGTGAAAAAAACGGATGCGGCGGGGAAAGTGCTCTCTCGTCTGTCCTATGTGCACTCGGTCAATATCCGGCGCAAGCTGCCTGACACCATCATTATCACGGTGGTGGAGACCGATGCGGTGGCTGCGATCAAGACGGAGAACAGCTGGTGGCTCATCAATGCCGAGGGAAAGCTACTGGAGGAAGTGGAGAATGCCGGAGACTTTATCGAGATCACCGGCCTGCCTCTGTTGTCGCCCAAGAGCGGCGATATCATCGATGTGGAGGCAGACTACCGCCTCATGCGCAGGAGCCTGATTGAGTTGCTGACCGCTATGCGGGGCCGGGAGCTGCTGGAGAAGGTGCGCAGTATCAAGTGCAGCGATAAGGCCCAGCTGGTGATGGATTATAACGGCCAGCTGAAGGTGAAAATGCTCACTGACGCTGACTACGACTACCAGGTAAAAATGCTCGAGGCAGTGTTGAAAGAGTACGTGGACGTCAATTGGTCAAAGGACGACAAGGGTACTCTGGATATGACATATGAGGACGGACATCCACATCTGACCAAGAACAGCAAGTGAGTACGGAAAGCGGAAGTTGCGGTGAAATTGGCAGGGAAATGCCGTGGAAAGTATTGACCTGTTCCAGGTTTCAGTTTACAATAATAGAGTACATCTATTTTGATTTGCAGCTTCGCACAGCGAAGAAAATATAGGGGGAAAGATTATGGCCTTTGGATTCGAAACAGCGCCCAACAATGTGGTGAATATTAAAGTTGTCGGCGTCGGCGGCGGCGGCAATAATGTAGTCAATCGGATGGTGCGCTCCGGCACAAAGAGCGTGGATTTCGTGGCTGTGAATACGGACAAGCAGGCGCTGGACGCCTCCAACGCAACCTTTAAGATTCAGATCGGCGAAAAGCTGACCCATGGCAAGGGCGCCGGCGCAAATCCGGATGTGGGCAGAAAGGCGGCGGAGGAGAACCGCAGCCAGCTGGCCAAGGCTCTGGAAAACACCGACATGGTCTTTGTGACCTGCGGCATGGGCGGCGGCACCGGTACCGGCGGCAGCCCCATTGTGGCGGATGTGGCCCGGGAACTGGGCATCCTCACCGTGGGCGTGGTGACCAAGCCCTTCGCGTTCGAGGGGAAGCGTCGGATGCAGCAGGCTGAGGATGGAATCCTAGAGCTGAAGAACAAGGTGGACTCCCTGGTGATCATCCCCAACGAGCGTCTGAAGCTGGCCACCGATCAGAAGATCACCTTTGCCAACGCCTTTGAAATTGCCGACGACGTGCTGCGTCAGGCGGTGGAGTCCATCTCCGACCTGATTAAAAACGTCGGCTTTATCAACCTGGACTTCGCCGACGTGACCTCGGTCATGAAGGACGCAGGTCTGGCCCATATGGGCGTGGGCCGTGCCGCTGGTGAGGGAAAGGCCAAGGAGGCGGCCAAGATGGCAGTTTCCTCGCCGCTGCTGGAGACCTCCATCAATGGCGCCAAGGGCGTGCTGGTCAATGTGACCGGCTCCATGGACATCGGTTTGGAGGAAGTTGAGACTGCTGCGACACTGGTGCAGCAGGCAGCTCATCCGGATGCAAATATCATCTTTGGCGCGGCCTTTGATGAGGAGCTGGAGGACGAAATCCGCGTGACGGTGATCGCTACCGGCTTTGAGGATGCGGACAGCGAGAAGGACACGCCGTCCTTCTCCCAGATCAGCAACAGAGTGGCGCAAAAGGAACCGGCAGAGGAACCGGTGGCTGTAGAGACTGCACCGGCAGCTGCGGCAGAACCGGAGGCGCAGGAACTGCACTTTGAACCCGTCAGCGAAGCACCCAGGAGGCGGGAGGCGCCGAAGGAAGCGGAGCAGGATCCCTTTGACGAGCTGATTGAGATGTTCAACAGAAGAAAGTGAACACCGCGCATGTGTGCTGGCTGACAGTGTGAGATAACCGAAAACGGACGATCGGCAGGAAGCGGATCGTCCGTTTTTATGAAAGAGAGAGCGATTGGGGTCATTCTACTCTGCTCCATAGATGGACAGATAAGTGGAAACCAGAAGCATCTTTTCGCTGGGACGCAGTTCAGAACCTTCCATTTTCTTGACAGGCCTGGCCGAGTTCTTTATGATAGAGATACTGGAAAAGCTGTGAAATATACGAGGAGGCTGCAATCATGTTAAAGAGAAAAGCGGAAATGGAACATGAGTGGAAACAGGGGATCTGGGGCGGCAAAGGTACCCTGGATCTGTGTAAGGTGTTTACACCGGAGGAGTTGGGCGGACGCGCCAACTGCTTTAATGTCGTTACGTTACAGCCTGGGGACTCCATCGGTCTGCACAGCCATATAACCGATGCGGAAGTGTACTATGTGCTGTCAGGAGAGCTGACTGTCGACGATAATGGGACAGAGGTACAGCTGAAAGCCGGAGATGCTGTTTTCACCGCAGACGGTAATGTGCACAGTGCGGAAAACCGCACGGACCAGGAAGCACAGATGCTGGCGGTGATCTTCCCCAAATAACAATGGTGCCGACCCAGCCCCCACCCCAATCGGGTGGGGGTTCTTGTATCACTTGCGGGGAAAGGAAGCGAAGAGCAGCGTGAAGTTTTTTCATCTGGCAGACCTGCACATCGGAAAGAATGTCAATGGTTTTTCCATGCTGAGAGACCAGCGCCATGTGCTGGAGCAAGTTCTTGCGGCAGCAGAGCGGGAGCGTCCGGAGGCCCTGCTGTTGGCCGGTGACATCTATGACCGGCCGGTGCCAGCGGGCGAGGCGGTGGCCCTGCTTGACTGGTTTCTCACGGAGCTGGCAGCCTTGAATTTGCCCTGTCTGGCGGTGGCGGGCAACCATGATTCCGGCGTACGCCTGAGCTTTGCCGGACAGTTATTGCGGCGGAATGGAGTCTATCTGGCCGGAACGGTACAGGAAGAACTGCTCCATGTACCCTTTCATCGAGACGGCGTGACAGCAGTGGTATGGCTGCTGCCCTTTCTTCGTCCGGCGGAGGTGGCAGCGCTCTTTCCGGAGGAGGAAGTGCATAGCTACGATGATGCGGTCCGGGTTGTGCTGGCCCATCAAAAGCTGCAACCGAATAGGTGTAACCTGCTGGTAGCGCATCAGTTTGTCACCCAGGGAGGCAGAGAGCCAGAGCGCTCTGATTCTGAGGCGATCAGCGTAGGTGGGGTGGATAATGTGGACAGCGCAGTCTTTGCCGGATTTGACTACGTGGCCCTGGGCCATTTGCACGGTCCTCAGTCGGTAGGAGAGCATTGCCATTACGCCGGATCCCCACTCCAGTACAGCTTTTCGGAGCTGCATCACCGGAAGGGAATCACCGTGGTTCAGGTAGAGGACGGGAAGCAAATCACGCTGTCCCGGATTCCGCTGGAGCCGCTGCACCCGTTGCGGGAAATCCAGGGCCCATTGGAGGCCCTGCTGAAAGGGGAGATTGTGGCACAGGGAGACCCTGAGGACTATCTCCACGTGACGCTGACCGATGAGCTGGAGCCAGAAAATGCCCAGACCAGACTGCGGGCCGTGTATCCCAACCTGATGAAGCTGGATTTTGACAACAGCCGTACTCGACAGGAGGAACTGCGGCTCCGTACAGACACGGAAGAGAAAATGCCCTCTTTGGAAGAATTATTTGCGGAGTTCTACCAGCGGCAGAATGGCAGAGAGCTGGACGAGCAGAGCAAGGCACTGGTAGGGGAGACGCTGGACGCTGAGGGAGGTGAGATGCTGTGAAACCCATTCGATTGATCCTGTCCGCATTTGGTCCCTATGCGGGGGAAGAGGTTGTCGACTTTTCCCGCATTCAAAACGGCCTGTACCTGATCACAGGGGATACCGGGGCGGGAAAGACAACGATTTTTGACGCCATTGTCTTTGCGCTCTACGGCGAGACCAGCGGCACCAGCCGGGGAATCGCCATGCTGCGCAGCGATTTCGCGGCGCAGGAGACGCCGACCTTTGTACTGCTGACCTTCTCCTACCAGGGACGGATTTATACTGTCCGGCGCAATCCGGAGTACCAGCGGAAACGGAAGCGGGGCGACGGCTTCACAAAGCAGAAAAAAGACGCAACGCTGGAAGGTCCGGAGGACCTGCTGATCACCGGAGACCGTCCGGTGACTGAGGCGATAGAGGAACTGCTCCAGCTATCCGCATCCCAGTTTAAGCAGGTGGCTATGATTGCGCAGGGCGAGTTCCGGGCCCTGCTGGAGGCGGACAGTGAAAAGCGGAGCGAAATTCTGCGCCATCTGTTTTCCACAGACCTGTACCGCACCTTTCAGGAGAAGATAAAGGAGCGGTGCGTTGCGGCGCGGGAGGAACGGACAAAACTCCGGCAGGGATTGGAGCAACTGCTTCAGACCGTCCAATGTCCTGAGGAAGAGCCGGCAGAGTCATTGCCGCAGGGTGGTGACAATTTGCAGCAGGCCTTAGTACAGCTGAATGCCTGGATTGAGGTGGATGCGGCCCAGCAACAGGTGGTGCAGAATCAGCGGCAGGCGGAAGATAAAGTATTGCTGGAACTCCAGGAACAGAGAACGCGGGCTGAAATGCTTAACCGGCGATTGGAGGAACGGGAAAAAGAACGGGACAAGCTGGAGATGCTGGAACAGGAACAAAATCGGTATCAGGAGTTGGAGACGCAGTGGAGTCTGGCGGCCCGTGCCCTGCGGCAGGTTCGACCGGCAGCGGCGGAGTGGCAGCGGCTGGAACAGTCGGTACAAGCGCTGACTAAGGAAATTGCCCGCCGGGAGGGAAATGCCATTGCCTGGGAGGCAGAGCGAGCACAGCTGGAACAGGTGTGCCGGACCTGGAAGGAACGGGAACCGTTGGCGCTGGAATGGGAGCAGGAAAAACGACAGTTGAGCCGGGAACTGGAGCGGTATGCGGCCCTGGAGGAGCTGGAAAAGGACTGTGCCAAACTGGAACAGTCGCTGGCATTGGTGACGGAAAAAACAGAAGAATATCAACGTGAAATCCGAGATAAAAAAGAACGGATTCAGGTGCTGAACCACCAACTGGATCAGTTGAGCGCGGTGGAAGTGGAGCGGGAGCGGCTGTCCGGCGAGCAAAAAGCGGTGGAGAACGCCCTGCAAAAAGGGGAAGCTCTGCTGGTGGACCAGGATAAGGTCAACCAACAGGAATGGCTGCTCCAGCAAGCAGAAAAACAGTACCAAGGGGAACAGGCGCGTTGGGAGGCTGCCCGTAGTGAGGCGGACCATGCACAGGCGGCATTTCTCCGGAATCAGGCCGGCCTGCTGGCGCAGAAGCTGGAAGAAGGACAACCCTGTCCGGTGTGCGGCTCCCGAGCGCACCCTGTGCCGGCAAAAAGTGCCGGGGAGAGCCTGTCCCAGGAGGAGACCGAGGCCCTTCAAAACCGTGCGGAAGAGCAGTATCAAATCTGTGTTGCGCTGGCCAATCAGCTGTCCGAGCTGCGGGGTCAGCTGAAAACTGAGCGCAGCCGTCTGCAACGGGAGATGGAGCAGCTGTTGGACGGTCAGGCATGTGAAATGGACGAGTATTGTCGAAAACAACGTGAACGGTTGCTCCAACTGGAACAGCAGAGCCAAGTTGTGGCGGAGCAATGCCGGGAAAAAGTCGAAGTTGCCACTGCGATGAAAGAAATCCAAAGTCAGGTGGAAGTGCTGGAAGCCGAACTGGTCCTGCTGCAACAGGAGCGGGAAACCCTGCACGGAGCACAACAGGCAAAGATTGCCGTCCGCAAGCAGACCGCAGAGGGCCTGAGATTTGCCACAGCCCAGGAGGCTGAGGGGGAAATAACCCGCCTGAGTGAGCAGCTGGAACGGCAAAAAGAAGGCACTCGACAGGCCCGAGGGGATCTGGAACAGCAGGAAAAGAAGATGGCGGAAAATCAGGCGGTGCTGCAAGCCCGCAGAGAGGAACTGCCGGATTTGCAAGGGCAGCAGGTGATTGCCTGGACACGGTTCCAACAGGCGCTGACGGAGGCGGGCTTTTCGGAAAAAGAGGCATATCAAACCGCCCTTCAGATCGAAGGACAGACCGTGGACGAGGCGTGGCTGGCCCAACAGCGGGAGACCTTGGAAGCATACCACCGGCAGGTACAGGCGCAAAAGCAGGTGCTGGAACAGCTGGATCGGGAGTTGGACGGCATGACCCGGCAGGAACTCGAGCCATTGGATGCGCAGCTTGCGGAAAAGAGGCAGGTGTTGGAGGAGCTGGGCAACCAGGAACGCCTCCTGTTCAGCCGGCTTCAGACCAATCAGTCTGTTTTAGAGCACTGTAAAAGCGGCGTGAAAACACTGCGTGACACAGAACAGTCCTATCTCCGGCTGAAGGAGCTGTCCGATACCGCCAATGGAGAGCTGAATGGACGGGCGAAGATCACCTTTGAGCGCTACGTCCAGGGGGCATTTTTCCGTCAGATCATCGCTCGGGCTAACCGCCGACTGTATCAGATGACAGACAGCCGTTTTCAGCTGGTCCAGCAGGAGACGGCGGAAAATAACCGCAGCAAAACCGGGCTGGAGCTGGATGTCATCGATCACTACACCGGGAAAAGGCGGAGTGTGAAAACTCTCTCCGGCGGTGAGGCATTCCAGGCGTCCCTGGCTCTGGCGCTGGGACTGTCCGATGTGGTTCAAAGTCAGAGCGGCGGCATTCAGCTGGACGCCATGTTTATTGACGAGGGCTTCGGCTCGCTGGACGAAGAGGCATTGGAACAGTCCATCCGTGTGCTACAACAGCTGGCGGCGGGACAGCGGTTGGTGGGAATTATCTCCCATGTGTCGGAATTGAAGGAGGCCATTGAGCGCAAAATAGTGGTCCAGGGCTCGGAGCAGGGCAGTCATGTGCAAATTCAGGTGTAAGGAGAAACAGGGAACCTATGAATGATCGACAGTTAAAGCAAATCCTCACAACCCGGACAGTGGGAACGGAGCGCAAACAGCGCAATGCCGCCATCCTGCTGCCGTTAATAGAGGTGGAGGGAAAGGACAGCCTGCTCTTTGAGGTCCGGTCCCAGCAGCTGGACATGCAGCCGGGAGAAGTCTGTTTCCCGGGCGGAAGAATTGAGGCAGGTGAGACGCCGGAGGAGGCGGCGGTCCGGGAGATCTGGGAGGAACTCCGTGTGGCGCAGGAACAGATTGAGATACTGGGCCCGCTGGACCGGATGGTTCATTTTTCCGGAACCGTGTACCCACTATTGGGGCGGGTGGATTCCCTGGCTCTGCCCAATCTGAAGCTGAACGAGGATGAGGTAGAGGAAGTGTTTACCGTTCCGCTGGAGTTTTTCCTGACCCATCCGGGAAAGCAGTATACGTATTACATGAGTCCGGATAACCTGGAAGAGCTGCCGCCATCGCTGGCAAGTTACGTTCGGCACTACCGGCAGAAATATGTCACGCCTGCCTGGTGCTACAGTGGGCACACCATTTGGGGGATGACCGCCCGAGTGGTGAATAAGCTCCTGGGCTTTTTTCAGGCGGAGTCATAAAAAGAAAAAAGCCCCCGCTTCGTATCGTGTGTGCATAGAAACGAAGCGGGGGATTGTCTTTGCGATAGAGCACGGAACCATTCGCCCGGCTGAAAAATGCATAGTGGGCTACATCGCAGTGATAAAACGGATTAGAATAAAGCACATGAGGACGAGAAATACCAGCGTGATCAGGATGGTCTGGATGACCTGTTTCTTATTCTTCTGCTGTGCGCCCTTGACGATAATGACGATCGCGTAAATCAACGCGACTAGAATGACTATCCCCAGAATTACGGTAGAAACCATGAAATTTGCTCCTTTCTCTCAACACAGATGTATGCCGGCAGAAAACTACGCCTCAAAATTGCCCAGATCCACACCCTTCTGGTGCAGAACAGCGGCCTCCTCCGGGCTCAGATAGCTGGCCTTGCCCATGGTGAGGCAGTAGTAGCGGATGCGGGCACTGCGCTCCAACGTCTCCATCCGGGCACAGGCCTCGGAGAGATCCTTGCCCCAGGTGACGGCCCCGTGGTTGGCCAGAAGGACAGCATTGTTCTCCCGGCAGAAGGGGATGATGCTCTCCGCCAGGGCGGCAGTGCCGGGAGTGGCGTAGGGAGCTACCTGGACATGGCCCAGATAGAGCCCTTCCTCGGCCAGCAGCATGTCGTCAAATCCCAGATTGGCTGCGGCAAAAGCGGTGGAGAAGGGCGGATGGGTGTGTACAGCGGCCAAAGCCCGGGGATTGTGTGTGTAGAGGCACAGGTGCATTTTTAGCTCGGAGGAGGGCTTTCGGGTTCCCTCCAGAATATTGCCCTGGAGATCGGTTTTAACCAGCCACTCGTCGGTGAGAAATCCCTTCCGGGCGCCGGTGGCAGTGGTCCAGAGGGCGTCGTCGGAGACCCGACAGCTGATATTTCCGTCAGTGCCCACGGTCAGGCCCTGGTCGTACAGCTGGTGGCCGGTTTCGATGATTGCTTCTCTGGCTTCCTGGTCAGAACAGTAGATCATAGGGGATTTGCCGCCTTTCTTTTGAAAATTTCACGAAGGGATGTCTCATAGGGAGGACGGGCCACACCGTATTCCGTGATAATGCCGGAGATCAGATCGGCGTCGGTCACATCAAAGGCGGGATTAAAGGTTTTGACGCCGTCGGCGGCCATGGGTTTTTCATACCACATGCGGGAGATCTCCGCGCCGGCCCGTTCTTCGATGGGAATTTCCGCTCCGGTGGGAGTGTTCAGATCGATGGTGGAGGAGGGAGCGCAGATGTAGAAGGGGATGCCGAAGCGCTTGGCCAAGATGGCCACGCCCAGCGTGCCGATTTTGTTGGCGGCGTCACCGTTGGCGGCCACCCGGTCGCAGCCCACGAGGACCGCCTGAACCCACCCGCGCTTCATAACTGTGGCGGCCATGTTGTCGCAGATCAGGGTCACATCGACGCCTGCGGCCTGGAGCTCGGAGGCGGTGAGACGGGCGCCCTGCAAGAGAGGACGGGTTTCGTCGGCAAAGACACGGAAGTGGTATCCCTGCTGCTGTCCTAGGTAGATGGGGGCGGTGGCGGTGCCGTACTTTACGGTAGCCAGCTGCCCGGCGTTGCAGTGGGTGAGAATGCCCCAGCCGGGCTGCAACAGTTCCAGACCGTGGATGCCGATTTGGCGGCAGACCCGGATATCCTCGTCGTGGATGGCGTGGCTTTCCCGGAGCAGGGTCTCCCGAATGGCCGGTACGGAGAGGAGGTTTGCCACGGCGGCCTCCATCCGGTTCAGGGCCCAGCGCAGGTTGACTGCTGTGGGACGGGAAGAGGCCAGATAGTCGGCCGCATCGTGAAGTTGCCGCCGAAATTCGGATGGGTCTGCGGTCGAAATATCCCGGGAGGCCAGATAGAGCCCGTAGGCGGCGGCCACGCCGATGGCAGGTGCGCCGCGGACCTGGAGGCGCTCAATGGCGCGCCAGATCTCCGGCTGCGTGTGCAGATCTAAAAATACCAGCTGCGCCGGGAGCTGTGTCTGGTCAATGATGTGGAGGGCGTCGCCGGAGGGGGCCAGCGACACGGTATCATACTGTAAGATGGATTCATTCATAGCTGTGTTCCTTCCTGCGTAACGGGGGGCGCAGAGAGCCCCTCCATCTGATTGATCATCGAGGCCTGATAGCCCGCGCCAAATCCGTTGTCAATATTCACCACACTGACCCCGGAGGCGCAGGAGTTGAGCATGGCCAGCAGCGCGGACAGTCCGCCGAAGCTGGCGCCATAGCCCACGCTGGTGGGCACGGCGATCACCGGGCAGTCCGCTAGTCCGCCCACCACACTGGCTAAGGCACCTTCCATACCCGCCACCGCAATAATAACCCGGGCGGACATGATCACATCCATCTGAGACAGGGTGCGGTGGATGCCGGAGACACCTACATCATATAGACAGGTGACTCGGTTGCCCAGAACCTGAGCGGTGAGAGCTGCCTCCTCGGCCACAGGGATGTCGCTGGTGCCGCCGGTGACGATGACGATATTCCCGACGGCGGGCCGCTCTGTCGGCCGGGCGATGCCGATTTTGGACAGTGGGTGGTACTCCAATTCCAGCTGGCCGCTGACAAGTTCTGCGGCCTCCGGCGTCATACGGGTGATCAGGATATTCTCACTGCCCTGCTCAACCATAGCCGTGAGGATGCCCAGCAGCTGTTCCGGCGTTTTGCCGGCGCCGTAGAGCACCTCGGGAGCGCCCTGACGGATGGGGCGATGGCTGTCAATTTTAGCGTAGCCCAGGTCCTCAAAAGGGGCCAGTTTCAGCTGTAACAGTGCGTCCTCCGGGGTCAGAGCGCCGGTGCGCACCTGCTGCAGGAGGTGCAGTGTATCATGATTGCCCTTCATTCGCTCACCTGATTTCTGTTGTGTCTTGCTTGCTTTCCAGTATATCCAATCTGCGGGAGGGATGCAAGGGAACTTCTCTGGTATGGGTGGGGAAAGCGGCTGTTTTATGCTATAATGACAAAGACGCATGAGAAGAGGAGGGCCAAAAGGATGAAACTCCGTGTGCCGGAATACTACGAACGCTTTCACTGCATTGCCTCTGCCTGTCCGGACAACTGCTGTATCGGTTGGGAGATTGACATTGACGAGATCAGCGCCCAGCGCTACCAACAGGTGGGTGGCGCCTTTGGCGAGCAGCTGCGGGAGTCCATCCAGAGGGATGGGGAAACAGCTTGCTTTCGTCTGAAAGGAGAGCGCTGTGCCCTGCTCAACGATCAAAACCTGTGCGAGATCATTTTGCATCTGGGAGAAGGTGCTCTGTGTCAGATCTGCCGGGACCACCCCCGGTTTACCGAGACCTTTGGAGAGCTGCGGGAGACCGGCGTGGGACTGTGCTGTCCGGAAGCGGGACGGTTGCTCTTTTCCGACCCGGAGCCGGTTCAATTCTGCCTGAAAGAGACGCCGGAGCCGGCAATCGCGGAGGAATGCGATCCAGAGCGGTTACAGATGCTGTTGTCCGTGCGAGAGAGGCTGTTGGAAGTCATCCAAGACCGCACACGGCCGCTGACCGAGCGGCTGTGCCTGGCGCTGGAAATGTCCCAGACAGCGCAGATGGCTTTGGAGGAAGGAGACTGGACGGGACTCCAGACAGCACTGAATGGGCAGACAGCACCAGTTGTTCCGCCTTCAGCTGAGGCGGGCCGACAGGTGGAACAGTGGCTGGCGGCGCTGACGGATTTGGAGCCCATCAGCCCAGCGTGGACTGCGGCAGTAGAGCGGACGAGAAAGCTGCTGGCTGAGCCAGAAGATAGACTGCGAAAAGTGTGGCGGAAGTTTTGCCAAGTGGTTGACGGCAGAATATACGAGTATGAACACCTGGTGGTGTACGTTCTCTTTCGCTATTTTCTCAAAGCGGTATACACCGGAGACTGCCTGACGCCGGTTCAGTTGGCGGCGGTGGACTGTCTGCTGGTTGGCGCTTTGGATCTGACCCGGTTTGCGGAACAGACGGCCTTTACACTGGCCGATCAAATCGAACTTGCCGGGCTCTACTCCAAGCAGATGGAGTATTCAGAGGAGAATTTGGCGGCGCTGGAAGAACGGCTGATCTTTGACGAGCGGTTTTCCTGCCGGAAAATAGAGGAGATTCTGTCGGCAGTGGGGAAAGGTGATTGACAAATTGAAAAAAATCCTGTACTTTTATTAGATAAAGAGGTGAGTGCATGGACGAAAAAGAGCATCAGCGGTTACATGAGCAGGGCGTGCCCCACGACCATTCCGGAGAGCACCACGGCCATACCCACAGCCACCAGCAGACCAAGGCGGTGCTGAACCGCATTTCCCGGGCAATCGGGCATTTGGAGCGGGTGCGCCAGATGGTGGAGGATGGAAAAGACTGCACCGAAGTGTTGATTCAGCTGGCTGCCGTCCGGTCTGCGCTGACCAACACCGGCAAGGTGATTCTGAAAGACCACATCGACCACTGCATTGTGGACGCGGTGGAAGAGGGCAACCTTCAGGCGATTGCCGACCTGGAGCGGGCCATCGACCAGTTTGTAAAATGAGAAAAAGCAGAGCGGCAGTGACGGCGTGATCGGTTGTCCGTTCTGCTTTTTTAAAATGGGGATAACTGTCTTGACATGAGAAAAGCCAGAAGTATAATGAAAGGAAACGAGACAAAGGGGATGGAAGTATGAATGCGCAGACCAGAAGAGAAACGATTATGGAGGTACTTCGGAGAGAGACGCAGCCTATCAGTGCCTCCACCCTGGCAAAACGATTTAATGTCAGCCGTCAGATTATCGTGGGCGACGTAGCCCTGCTCCGTGCGGGCGGCGCGGATATTTCTGCCACGCCGAAGGGCTACCTGCTGGCCCGGGACAAAGGTGGAATTGTGCGGCAGATTGTCTGCAATCACACCGGAGAACAGATGGGCGAGGAGTTATACATCTGTGTAGATAACGGTTGCTGTGTACTGGACGTCATTGTGGAGCACGCGGTATATGGACAGTTGGCGGGACAGCTCCAGGTTTCCACGCGATATGAGGTCAACCAGTTCCTGGACCTGGCATCCCAGGACAGCGTCCATGCTCTGTCCGAGCTGACGGACGGCATTCATATCCACACCTTGCGCTGTCCCGACGAGGCGGCCTTTCAGCGCGTGTGTAAGGAACTGGACGCAAAGGGATATCTGGTAGAAAGCGATGAGGAAAGCTGACATCTCAGCTGACATGGCACTTGACAAATGTGCAAAAAGGCTTATAATGGTCTCATATTTGTCAAGACAACTGTAACTGTTTGTGATTGACAGAGAAAAGGCTGTTATAGGGAGCTGAGAGAGATGCAAAAGATCAAAGCGTTCTGCAAGCGCAAAAATATCGTCATATCGGCCAAACGGTATGGCGTGGATGCGCTGGGTGCCATGGCGCAGGGACTGTTCTGTTCTCTGCTGATCGGCACGATTATCAAAACCATTGGACAGCAGGCCGGAATTGAGTTCCTGGTCAATATCGGTACATACGCCTCTGCCATGGCGGGCCCTGCCATGGCCTGCGCCATCGGCTATGCCCTTCAGGCGGATCCGCTGGTCCTGTTTTCCCTGATCGCGGTAGGCTACTCCTCCAATGAGCTGGGTGGCGCCGGTGGACCGCTGGCGGTTCTGGTGATCGCCATTATCGCGGCGGAACTGGGCAAGGCCGTTTCCAAAGAAACCAAGATAGACATTCTGGTGACGCCGGCGGTGACCATTTTCGTGGGCGTCGCATTGAGCTACGCCATTGCGCCGCCCATCGGTGCCGCGGCAAGCGCAGTGGGACAGGTCATTATGTGGGCCACGGAGTTGCAGCCCTTCCTGATGGGCATCCTTGTCTCCGTCATCGTAGGTGTCGCACTGACCCTTCCCATCTCTTCTGCCGCAATCTGCGCGGCGCTGGGCTTGACCGGTCTGGCCGGCGGCGCCGCAGTGGCAGGCTGTTGCGCTCAGATGGTGGGCTTTGCCGTCATGTCCTTCCGGGAAAACCGGTGGGGTGGCCTGGTCAGCCAGGGCATCGGTACCTCTATGCTCCAGATGGGCAACATCGTGAAAAACCCGCGGATTTGGATTCCGCCCACGCTGGCATCTGCCATTACCGGCCCCATCGCCACCTGCATTTTCAAGCTGACGATGAATGGTGCGGCTGTGTCCTCCGGTATGGGCACCTGCGGCCTGGTGGGCCAGATTGGCGTCTACACCGGCTGGGTGGCTGATATTGCCGCTGGTACCAAGACCGCTATCACTGCCTTCGACTGGGTGGGATTGGTCCTGATCTGCTTCGTGCTGCCGGCAATCCTGAGCTGGCTCTTCGGCAACATTCTGCGTAAGATCGGCTGGATCAAGGAAGACGATCTGAAGCTGATGTAAATACAACAAGATAGAACAACGAAAGGGCGGCCTACTCGGTCGCCCTTTTTCAGGAAAGGATGGTATTGGATGCGAAAGCTGTTATTGGTCATTGATATGCAGCGGGATTTTGTGGACGGTGCGCTGGGAACACCGGAGGCAGTGAAAATTGTCCCCAATGTGGTCCGTAAAATCAAGGCATATCCGCGTGAAAACGTGATTGCCACCCGGGATACCCACGGAGCGGATTATCTCCAGACCCAGGAGGGCCAGAAACTGCCTGTGGTTCACTGCGTGCGTGGGACGCCGGGATGGGAGCTGGTGCCCGAGGTGGCAGAGGCGCTTGGCGATGCGCAAATTGTGGATAAGCCCACCTTTGGCAGTGTGGCGCTGGCCCGGCAGATCGCCGCTCTGGCAGAACAGGAACCCATTGCGATTGAACTGGTGGGCCTGTGTACCGATATCTGTGTGGTGTCCAACGCACTCCTGCTGAAAGCGATGATGCCGGAGGTCCCCATCTCAGTGGATCCGGCCTGCTGTGCCGGTGTAACAGTGGAGCGTCATCGCATGGCGCTGGCGACTATGGAGAGTTGTCAAATTATGGTGGAGGAAATCTGATTAAGATCCGGCATTTTTCTGAAAAGCGGTTGTATTCTGTTAGGGAAGTATGTTATACTCAAAATTACGATAATTTTATAAACGGGTTTTGTGAAAGTTGTGGTCAAAACCACAGCCCGTTTTGGTTGATCAACCAAGGAGGCATTTAAGCAAATGGAAACCTACGGCATTGAAAAACTGGGGATTATTGACCCGAAAGCTGTCTATCGCAACCTGACGCCCGCACAGCTGACAGAGGCAGCTCTGCGCCGCGGAGAGGGTTCTCTGAGCTACAACGGCGCTCTGGTGGTTACCACAGGCAAGTATACCGGGCGTTCTCCCGACGACAAGTTTATCGTCGATACCCCTACTATCCACGACAAAATTGCGTGGGGCAAGGTCAATCGTCCGATCTCCCGGGAAAAGTTTGATGCGATCCGCGGCAAGCTGGCGGCCTATCTCCAGGGGCGTGAGGTCTTTATTTTTGACGGCATGGCTGGCGCAGATCCCGAAGCGACTCAGAAATTCCGGGTGATCAACGAACTGGCTTCCCAGAACCTGTTTATCCATCAGCTGCTGATCCGGCCCACCCAGGAAGAGCTGGAAAACTACGGCGAACCGGATTACACCATTCTCTGCGCTCCCGGCTTCAAGTGCGATCCCGAGGTGGACGGTGTCAACTCCGAGGCCGCAATTATGATCGACTATGAGGCACACCTGATTGTGATCGCCGGTTCCCAGTATGCAGGCGAGATCAAAAAAGCCGTGTTCTCCACCATGAACTACATCATGACCGATATGGACATTTTGCCCATGCACTGCTCGGCCAATATGGATCCGGTTACCGGTGAATCTGCTGTGTTCTTTGGCCTGTCCGGCACCGGCAAAACCACGCTGTCCGCGGATCCTGCCCGGATGCTCATCGGCGATGATGAACACGGCTGGTCCGAGCGCGGTATCTTTAACTTTGAGGGCGGCTGCTATGCCAAGTGCATCAACCTGGAAGAGGAGAACGAGCCTGACATCTACCACGCCATCCGGTTTGGTTCCCTGGTGGAAAACGTGATTATGGCCCCCGAGACGCGGGAGTTTGACTTCTTTGACAGCAGCCTGACCGAAAACACCCGCGTGGGTTATCCGGTGGACTACATCCCCAATGCGCAGATTCCCGGCGTTGGCGGCATCCCCAAGGTGGTTATTTTCCTGACTGCTGATGCCTTTGGCGTCCTGCCTCCCATCTCCAGACTGACCCCTGATGCGGCCATGTATCACTTTGTCACCGGCTTTACCTCCAAGCTGGCCGGTACCGAGCGCGGCGTCAAGGAGCCTCAGCCCACCTTCTCCACTCTGTTTGGCGAGCCCTTTATGCCCCGTGACGCCTCTGTCTATGCCAATATGCTGGGTGATAAAATTGCCAAGTATGGCACCAAGGTCTATCTGGTGAACACCGGCTGGGCAGGTGGTCCCTACGGTGTCGGCTCCCGTATGAAGCTGAAGTACACCCGCGCCATGGTGAGCGCGGCACTGAACGGCGACTTTGACCATGTGGAATACAAGCACCACGAGATTTTCAACGTGGATGTGCCTCAGTCCTGCCCTAATGTGCCCGATGAGATCATGAATCCCCGGGATACCTGGGCGGATAAGGACGCCTATGATGAGCAGGCAAATAAGCTGGCCAAGATGTTCCAGGATAACTTTGCTGCGAAATATCCCAATATGCCGGCCAATATCGTCAACGCCGGTCCCAAAGCGAAGTAAAAACAGAAAAAGCTCCGCAGTGCTGAAGGACTGCGGAGCTTTTTTGAACGTATTTACATCCCCATATATCCCCAGGGCCGGCAACAGCAGTTGCAGAGTGCGGTAAAGGCGCATAGGGAAAGGCAGAAGTTTGGTTTTCCGACCATACAGAAGTCGGCGCCGCCGTTGTCCTGATAGAACTGGCTGCCGGTTTGAATGCGGTAGAGTGCCTGACGGTATTCCAGATTGCCCGGATCCATGCGGACGGCCTGCTGCAGATGCTGGAGGGCCAGAATTTTGTTGCCCAGACCGGAGTTGGCCAGGCCGCTGAGGTAGTACCAGCGGGCGTTGCGTTCCCGGGCGCCCATCCGGCTGAGCAGATTCAGGGCCTCGCCGAATTCTGCGTTCTGAATAAAATGCCAGGCGGCGCGGAACTCAGTGGAGTCCTGAGAGGTGTCGTAGGTGGTGTATTGACGCTGTTGGTACCCATACCCATAGCCACTGTACCCGCCGGCAAAGGGATTCTGCTGTCCGTAGTTGCCGGGCTGAGGCTGCTGATACCGCTGGGGATTGTTGATCTGGTCGTAGGCCGAGTTGATCTCGTTCATCTTCCGGGCGGCCTCCGGATCGTTGGGGTGGAGGTCCGGATGATACTTCTTGGCCAGAGTCCGGTACGCTTTTTTTATTTCGTCAGGTGAGGCATTGGGAGATACGCCTAATACCTTATAGGGATCGTCAATCATGAGGCTTTTCCTCCAGGTGGGATGATTCCTGCTTGTGGGCGGCGGCCCATTTGGACCAGACGCCGGAATATAAAATATTGCGGAGCAGATCCAGATCCTGCTCCAGCGGCAGATGCTCAAAGGCCATAGAACAGTCGCCAATCAGCATATTAAGGGTCAGACCTGCATCAAACGCACCGTTTACCCGTTCAAATTCCGAAATCGGGTTGTAGCGGCCATGCTTTTCATCAGAGGTTTGATCCAAACAGGCGTCCATCACATAGATAAAACGGCCCAACGTGTCACCCAGCTGGGCGAGTGTTTCCGTCCAGTGATCCTGCTCCGGTGTGAACAGCGCCGCCATCAGGTGGCCGAACAATCCGGACGTCCGGTCCAGATCAGCGCTGCGTTCCCGTTCCAGATCGCTCAGAGCGTGAAGGGAATCTTCAATCGCCGCACATTGAACCGGCCAGCGCTCCTTGATCCGCCGGTACTTGGGGCGGAGCACCTTGGCGTAGGCCAGCTTGAGGCCATTGCGGTCATCAGCCCAGTCGTCCAGGCAGTTGTAATAGGCCAGAGCTACATTCATATCTGCGGCATAGTCGGTGTATTTGCTGATGCGCTGGCCCTGCTTTCGAACCGGGTGGGCCACACAGCGGGCGGCACTGTCGTCCCGTTGGGGCTCATAGAGCGAATCCAGCAGCAGAACCAAAAAGGTCATGTCATAGGTCAGGGAGAGGCGGCTGAGCTGGCCGTGCCGCCGTTCGATAGCCCGGCAGAGGCCGCAATAGCATGCCCGGTAACGGGCCAGCTGTATCTGGTTCAGACTGCCCTGGTCAGCCACTACATAGCCAAACAAAGGGAGCGCCTCACTGGTTGGCCATCTGATAAATGGCCAGCATGTCCGATTCCTCCAGCTTGCGGAAGGCGCCGATGGAGCGAGTGCCCTCGTAAGAGCACAGGTGCGCAAAAGAGCGCAGCGTATCGTCACTTTGCACACCGATGCAGTCCCGGAGACAGACCGGCAAACCGATGCGCTTCCAGTAGGCAGCGAAGCCGTCAATGGTGAGCGTTGCGGCCAACTGATCATCCGGTTCCGTAAGGCCCAGCACCGTTCGGCCCAGCCGGGCAAAGCGCGCCGGGTCATAGCTGGAGACGTAGTGTGCCCAGTGGGGCCAGAGAGCGGTCAGGCTGGCACCGTGGGCCAGATGGCAGACGGCACTGAGGACATGTCCCAGCTGATGGACGGACATATCCTTGGGACGTCCCAGACCGGTCAGATCATTGTGGGACAGGCTACCGCACCACATCAGTTCGCTGCGGGCCTGATAGTCTGCAGGGTGCTCCAACGCGCGGATACCGTTTTCCATCACGTCCCGCAGCAGAGCCTCGGCAATGCCGTCAGTGAGCTGATTCTGACCCGCGTCGATTCCAAAGTAGCGCTCCATCGTGTGGAGCATAATGTCAGCCACACCGCAGGCGGTCTGATAAGGCGGGAGGCTGTAAGTGGTCTCCGGGTCCATAATGGCGAATACCGGCCGGTTAAAGGGGGTGCTGCAACCGCGCTTGCTGGACAGGGCCTCGTTGGTGAGCACCGCGGAGTCACTGGTCTCACTGCCGGCAGCGGCGATGGTCAGCACGCAGCCCACCGGAATCTCTCCGGTCACCGGGCGGGTCTTGGAAAAATAGCCCCAGATCGGGCCGCCGCCGTACAGCCCCATGGCCACGGCTTTGCAGGTGTCCAGGACGCTGGCGCCGCCGACACCCAGGATAAAATCGATGTCACGATGGGCGTACTGCTCCAGCAGTTCCTCCGCCTTGGACAGAAGCGGATTGGGCTGGATGCCGCCTTCGGGAAAGCTGGTGATTTCGCACCGGTCCAGAGAGGCGAGTACGCTGTCCAAAACACCGTTTTTGATGACGCTGCCGCATCCATATAGCACCAGAACCCGGTGCCCGCCGGCGGCCTGAACAGCCGGGCCGGTTTCCGCGATGGTACCGGCGCCGAACAGCACCTTGGTTGGGCTGTAAAATTGGAACGAATTCAAGGAGCGTGCACCTCTTTCGGCGTAAAATCGGTTTTCTTTCGCAACATATGCCTACAGTATACAGCGGAGTGAAAGGAAAAAGCAAGGGGGCAGTTGTAAATGTTCCGTAAATTCGCTTTACATTGACATGTTTCCGCACTTCGACTATAATAAAGAACTAACGTATGTGAAAAATAGTGCAGATTTGTGCATTTTTGAAAGGGAAGCAGTTGTTATGAAAAAAGTGATTGATCAGATTACAGAAATGGTGTCCGAGGCCTTTGAAATCGCCGGCTTTGACCCGGCGCTGGGAAAGTGTACCGTCTCCAACCGTCCGGACCTGTGTCAGTACCAGTGTAATGGCGCGATGGCGGGGGCCAAGCTGTACCACAAAGCACCCTTTATGATCGCCCAGCAGGTGGTGGATGTGCTGGCGGCGGAGACCATGTTCTCCAAGGTGGAGATGGTTCGGCCCGGCTTTATCAATCTGGATCTGAATCCCGACTACCTGGGAAAGCTGCTGAATGAGCTGGAGCAGGATCCGGACTGCGGCGTGGAAAAGGCGGATCCGCCTCTGTCCATCGTGGTGGACTACGGCGGGCCCAACGTGGCAAAGCCCCTCCATGTGGGACATCTGCGCCCGGCCATCATCGGCGAGGCCATCAAGCGGATTGCCCGCTTTATGGGCCACAATGTGGTGGGCGATCCCCATCTGGGCGACTGGGGCCTCCAGATTGGTCTGATTATCGTAGAGCTTCAGCGCCGTCAGCCGGAGCTGCCCTATTTTGACCCTGAGATCACCAGCGGCTATCCGGAAGAGCCGCCCTTCACCATCGGTGATCTGGAGGAAATCTATCCCTATGCCTCCAAGGTGTCCAAGACCGACGAGGCCTATAAGGAGGCAGCCCGTCAGGCTACCTATGAGCTCCAGCAGGGCCGGCCCGGCTATCGCGCCCTGTGGAAGCATATTCTGGACGTGTCCGTCAGCGATCTGAAGAAGAACTACGAGAAGCTGGACGTGGACTTTGACGTCTGGATGGGCGAGAGCGACTGTCAGGATCTGATCCAGCCCATGGTGGACCAGATGAAGGCCGACGGCCACGCCTATATCAGCAACGGCGCGCTGGTGGTGGACGTCCAGGAGGAGAGCGACACCCGGGAGGTCCCGCCCTGCATGATTCTCAAGTCGGACGGCGCCGCTCAGTACGAGACCACCGATCTGGCCACCATTGTCCAGCGCAGAGCGGATTTTGATCCGGACCGGATTATCTATGTGGTGGACAAGCGCCAGGAGATGCACTTTGTCCGGGTGTTCCGCTGTGCCTATAAGACCGGCCTGGTCTCCAAAGAGAAGTGCTCCCTGGAGTTCGTGGGCTTCGGCACCATGAACGGCAAAGACGGCAAGCCCTTCAAGACCCGGGACGGCGGCGTGATGCGGCTGGAGTACCTGCTGGGCAACGTCAGCGACGCTATCTATGAAAAGGTGAAGAGCAATGACGGCGCTATGAGCGAGGAAGAGATGCGGGAGATTGCGGACAAGGTGGGCCTTGCGGCCATCAAGTACGGTGATCTGTCCAACCAGCCCTACAAGGATTACGTGTTCGACGTGGAGCGGTTCACTGCCTTTGAGGGAAACACCGGTCCCTATATTATGTACTCCATGGTGCGGATCAAGTCCATTCTGAGCAAATTTACAGCGGCCTATCCTGATGCCCAGCTGGGCCGGATCCTGCCGCCGGAGAGCCAGAAAGAGACCGATCTGGCCCTGATTCTGTGCCGGTTCAATGAGGCTGTCTATGAGGCATACACCCAGAACGCCCCCAACCGCCTGTGCCACTATATTTATGAGCTGGCCAACAGCCTGAATCAGTTCTACGGTGAGCACAACATCATGAAAGAGCCGGATCCCGAGAAGCAGGCCAGCTATGTGACGCTGATCCGGCTGGTGCTGCGGGTGCTGGAGACCTCGGTTCAGCTTCTGGGCTTTACCGCGCCGGACCGCATGTAAGCGTCTGGAAGAGCAAAAAGCGTTAAGCACGTAGTTCAGAAAATAAGATAAAATCCCCTCTCTGTAGCGGAATGGCTGCATGAGAGGGGATTTTTATATCAGTTTTATTGGAAGCTGTTTTTATAGATCTTTACAGAGAAAAGAACCGAGAAGACGTTGACGGCCACCGCACAGATCAGGCAGATGGGAATGGTCCAGACAGAGGGAATAAAACCGGACAGCAGCTCGACCAGCTGATCCGTGAGCAGCACAACGGATACAGCCAACGCCGCCAGCAGGACCAAAAAGATCAGTCGGCCTCGCTCTACTCCCAGCTTAAAGAGGAAGGGGAGACTGATTGCCAGAAACAGAAAGGCGATACAGACGAAAATGGGCAGTGTGAGAAGTGCATCCTGGTCTACAGGGGTATGCCGGAAGAAACTGATCACGAGCTGTGCTACCAGAGAGCACAGAGCTGCGCAGATCGCCATCAGGTAGCCCAGCAGGTATTTGCTGAGCACCAACTCGGTGGCGGAATAGGGCATCATGGAGGCGAGGATATTCCACTTGGAGCGCTCGTCATAGGCGAGAGCGGTCATGGGCAGCATAGATGCGTACATCACGGCAAAGGCAGACAGGGAAAGGCCGGGGGTTATCGCAAAGATCAGGATGAAGAGGAGAAACAGCTTCATCTGCTTTCCCAGGGTGTAGAGATCCTTTAACAGTAAACCTTTCATAGTCACAGCTCCTCTCTGGCCAGAAACAGGATAATATCTTCCAAGCTGGTGTGCTCCAGACGAAACGCGGAGGATACAGCGGACCGTTTCACCAGAGCCTCCACCCCATAGGGCGTTTCCTTTTTTCCGTGAACCGCCTCGGGTGGCACCGCCTCAAAGTCGGCTCGGGACAGCTTCAACAGGGCGTATTCCTCCAGCAGACGGTCCTTTTCCTCGCAGAGGATCAGGGAACCGTGGTGGAGAAAGGCGATGTAGTCGCAGATTTTCTCCATATCGCTGATGATGTGGGAGGACAGAAGGATGGAGTGTTCCTCATCCCGGGTGAAGTCGTTGAACAGGTCCAGGATCTCGTCCCGAATCATCGGGTCGAGTCCGCTGGTGGCCTCATCCAGAATCAACAGCTTAGGCGCGTGGGAGAGGGCCACTGCGATGGCGAACTTCATCTTCATGCCCCGGGAAAAGTGCTGAAAAGCCTTCTCTCGCGGCAGGGAAAACCGGTCCAGATAGGCGGAGAAAAGCTGATCGTCCCAGCGCTGGTAGGTGTGACGCATCACAGTGGCGACATTTTTCGGGGTCAGCACCTCGGGGAAGTAGGCCTCGTCCAGAACCACACCGATGTCCTCCTTCACGGATTGAAAGGCGGCGCTCTGGTTGTCCGTGCCCAGGACGCGGACGGTACCGCTGTCCCGCGGGATGGAGTTCATAATCAACTTGAGGGTAGTGCTTTTGCCGGCGCCGTTTTCACCGGCCAGACCCAGAATGCTGCCCTGCGGCAGGGTCAGGGTGAGGTCCTTCAGGTTAAAGTTGGGGTACGATTTGTTCAAATTGGTAATTTCAATGGCGTTCATAGATCCAGACCCTCCTCGGCAATCAGGGAGAATAGTTCAAAAATATCGGATTGGGACAGGGACAGGGGACGGGCAAGTTCTAAGATTTTTCGAATATGTGCCTCAATCTCCCGCAGCTGCTGTTCCCGCACCAGAGCGGTGTCCATAGGGGCCACGTAACAGCCTTTTCCGGCGACGGTATAGACGAAACCGTCCCGTTCCAGCTCATCGTAGGCCCGTTTTGTGGTGATGACGCTGATGCGCAGATCTTTGGCCAGGGCGCGGATGGAGGGCAGGACGTCGCCCTCCTTCAAAGCGCCCGCGAGAATGGCATCCTTGATCTGAGCATAGATCTGTTCGTAGATGGGCCGGGTGTCGGCGTTGCTGATAATAATATCCAAGAGGCATCGCTCCATTTCAACTGTTCATGAACGGTATACACAGTATACTCGATAGACGATACTCTGTCAAGGGCAAAAAAAGAAAGCCGGTTCCGAAGAACCGACCTTCTTTTTTCGAGAGAGATTCTATTATTCTGCGGGATCCTGAAGTGCGGCGACGCCTTCTTCACCAGTACGGATACGGATCACGTTTTCAACATTGTAGATAAAGATCTTACCATCGCCGAAGTGGCCCGTGTACAGAGCGTTTCTCGTGGTAGCGACAACCTCATCCACAGGGACAGTGGAGACAACGATATCCACCTTCAGCTTGGGCAGCAGGTTCATGGTCATCAGAACGCCGCGGTAGAACTCGGTACGGCCCTTCTGAGCGCCGCAGCCCATGACCTGAGTGACGGTCATACCGGTGATGCCGATCTGAGACAGAGCGGTCTTGAGGGCTTCGAAGCGGTTCTGGTTACAGAGGATGCTGATCTTGGTGTAAGCACCGTAGGAAGCGCCGCTGGTGACAGCAGCCGGCTCGCTCTGAGCGACTTCCTGAACGGGGATCGCTGCCTGGACGGGAACGCTGCCTGCCTCACCGTTGTCATCGATGGGAGTACGGTCGTTGATGTTGAAGTCAGCGTAAGCAGAGGGCAGGCCGTGCTCGGACAGATCCAGACCGTTGATTTCGTCCTCAGCGGAAGCGCGCAGACCCACGGTCTTCTTGATGACGGTAAAGACGATAGCCATCATAATGGCGGTGTAGCAGGCGATGACAACCACACCCAGCAGCTGGACCAGCAGCTGATGGACACCGCCGCCGTAGAACAGGCCGCGTGCCACGCCGTCTTCCCAGTAGTTGCCGCAGTCAAAGAGGCCGACTGCGATGGTACCCCACATGCCGTTTGCGCCGTGGACTGCCACAGCACCGACGGGATCGTCGATATGGCACTTCAGGTCGATGAACTCGACGACAACGACAACCAGGATGCCGGCGACAGCGCCGATGCAGATGGCGCCGATGGCGTCAACGCTGGCACAGGGAGCGGTAATGGCCACCAGGCCGGCCAGGGAGGCGTTCAGACACATGGAGACGTCGGGCTTGCCGTTCTTGATCCAGGTGAAGATCATGCAGACGACAGTGGCGACGGCGGGAGCGAGGGTGGTAGTGGCGAAGATCATAGCCAGCTGTTCCAGGCTGCCGGCAGCGGCGCCGTTAAAGCCGTACCAGCCGAACCAGAGGATGAAGCAGCCCAGGCAGCCCAGAGTCAGGGAGTGACCGGGAATGGCGCGGGAGTGCTTGTTGCCGTCCTTGTCCTTGTAGTACTTGCCGATACGGGGACCGAGGATGGCTGCGCCGACGAGGGCGCTGATACCGCCCACCATGTGGATGACGGAGGAACCGGCAAAGTCCACATATTCCAGCTTGGCCAGCCAGCCCTGGCTGTTCCAAACCCAGCCGGCCTCAATGGGATAGACCAGCAGAGAGATGACGGCGGAGTAAATGCAATAGGAAATGAACTTGGTGCGTTCGGCCATGGCGCCGGAAACGATGGTGGCGGCGGTGGCGCAGAACACCAGCTGGAACACGAAGTTGGACCAGTCAAAATTGAAGAAATCAGTGAACATGGACCAGTCCGGTACGCCGATCACGCCGCCGATGTAGTTGGCGGAATTCATCAGGCCGTAGCCCAACAGAATGAAAACGACGGTGCCGATGCAGAAGTCCATCAGGTTTTTCATCAGGATATTGCCTGCGTTTTTCGCACGGGTGAAGCCGGTCTCCACCATTGCGAAGCCGCACTGCATAAAGAACACTAAGATTGCGCCGATGAGGAACCAGATCCCCCATATGTTACTGTCAATATACTGTAAGATACTGGTAGCGTCCATTCATCTTACCTCCTAATCTCCAAAAACGAAATAAGGGCATGCTTCCGAAGAAACACACCCCATTGTGAGTTTGATTGGTTTTCTCTTTTTGCGATAACTTGCTGCAGCGATCACGAAAGATAAAGGCGCCGGAATTCCAGTTCGGAATCCAGACGCCCTTGCCTCGATGCCGTTAGTTTAGCAGAATTTTTGGAGATTGCAACCCCTTCCGGGCACTTTCAGAGCATTTCACGAAAGTAAAAGGCCGGTCAGGCGGAAGTTTGGTAAAAATGAAGGAACTGCGAACAGGACTTGCAAAATGGCGGAGAGAGCGGAATTATTCCTGTTCCACTTTCGGGAAGGAAAGGGATTGGAGCAGGGTTCCGTCTGTAGCGTCAAAGCAGAATCGCTCCACGATTTCGCCCGTGTCGTAGTTGGACTTGGTGAAGGAAATCAGCTGCTTCTGTTCATCGTAGTCCTGCCGGTACACATATCGCACGCCGTCCTCAACCTGTTCCTGCTGGCCGACGCCCAGGGGATAGTTGCCCAGCAGCCTGCTTTCATCCAGGCGGTTGCTCACTTCCACTGACACGCCCAGATCGGTCAGCAGAGGCTGATTCAGATCCCCATAGTCCCCAATTTCAGCCTCTCGCCCAATGGAGGACAGATATGCCTCTGCATACTGGTCCTGCTGGATACGGAGGACGTTGTGCACAGTGCTGTTGCCTTCCGCGTCGAAGCAACGGTTCCATAACCGCAGAGGAAACAGCTCTTTTATGGAGGGTTCGTACATTGCGCCATCCTCCGGTTCCTGGTAGTCCAGCATGGTATAGCTGCCGTCCTGATTGACCTGGAAGGTAATGACGGTGGGAATGGGGCCGCAGCCGGAGGCCACGATAAAGAGATCGTCTACAAACTGATACTGGCCGTAAGTGGCCAGGACGTAGGCGGTCAAAGTATCTCCGCTGACATTGTAATCCATGATATAGTGACCTTCTCCGGCGCATTCACAGGAGAGAAAGCGGGTTTGCTGGTAATCCAGAATGGCTTTGGAGACAGCGTCCTCTAACGTTTTTTGGTCGAGCTGAGAATCGAAAGGAATAGCGTCAGTGAAGTTGGCTACGCCTAAGACTGGATTGGTTGCCAGACAGACGGTGGCGGTGATGCAGAGCACCAGTGCCACAGACAGGACTGCAACCGTGGGCTTTTTGTAATGCATCACGTTCCGAATCCTTTCTTTGATATTGCCCTCTCCAAAGGCGAGCGGGGTATTGGGGAAAATGCGCCGGCCTGTGGCCAGACTCAGCAGGGAAGCGGAATAGTCTGCGCGCAGGGACGGATCCATTTGTTGGAGGACGGCTTCGTCGCAGGACAGTTCCATATCGTTGACAGCCAGTCGAAAGGCCAGCCACACCAGCGGATTGAACCAGTGGAGGGACAGGGCGAAAAAGCCGACAACTTTTACGATATGGTCACCCCGACGGATGTGGGCCTGTTCGTGGAGTATGATGTAACTCTGTTCTTGCTCTGACAGGGAGGAGGGCAGGTAAATCCTGGGATGGATGACGCCCAGAACAAAGGGGGTGGGGATGTGGTCGGCCAGATAGAGGTTGTCCCGGAACCGGACGGAACCCACCAGCCGCCGCCGGAGCCGTATCAAAGAGAGCAAGCTGTACAGCGTCATTGCCCCGACTCCAGCCAGCCATATTATGCCTGCTATAGTAGAAAGGCTGATCGCTTGTTGCTCCGTGGCAGGAGAGATTGTCTGGGGCGTTGCTGTCTGTTTCGGCTGAGTTTCCGTCGCAGTTTCTGAAGGGGAGCGCTGAGGGGATATGACCTCCGTCTGAACGGTGGAAATCAAGGTGCGGCTGGGGAGGATGCTGATGGAGGTCTCAAAAGTCACGGGACAGAGCAGCCGAAACAGGACTACCAGCCAGAGGGCGTAGGAAAATACCTTCGGAGCCCGTTTCAGCAGCAGTCGCAGGACGCACACCGCCAGGATGACGAGGCTGGCAGTGAAACTCATGTGCAGTAGGGTGGAAAATATGCGGGACAGCCACATGATGTTACCTCCTGTTTTGGTCGATCAGCTGCTGGAGCTGTTCAATTTCCTGGTCGGACAGCTTGGTGCGTGAGGTAAAGGCGGCCAGAAAGCGGGGCAGGGAGCCGTCGAAGGTCTCCGCAACAAAGGCCTCGCTCTGGAGGGCCAGGAGCTCCTGTTTGGACAGGAGTGAGGTCACCACACTGTGGTCATTCTGGAAAATACCCCGGTTGCACAGGCGTTTCAGCATGGTGTAAGTGGTGGATTTTTTCCACTCCAGTTCCCGGGCGCACAGCTTGACCAGTTCGCCGGAAGAGATGGGCTCATTGGCCCAGATCAGATCGGCAAAGCGCAGCTCCATGGCCCCGAGCTTGTAATCGGACATAAAATTCCCTCCTTTTTGGGTCTACAAGCATTAGATCACATGGAAAGTCTACAATAAATAGACCGAATTGTCAAGGGGGACGTACCACAAAGAAAGGGCCGCCTCTTGACAGTACAGATTTCATTCTGTCATACTGTTCCTGTCTAAATGCGAGGAGACGAATCGTGTGTGCTCTTTCTGAATAACCGTTTTCAAACGGAACAGAGCTTTGGATGGGTATGCATTGCAACAATACGGTGATGAATCAAATTGATCCCAACTCAATTTCGACGGATTGAGGGTTGGCGAGAGAGGATGTTGATGAAATAATTATGAAAGTAGAGTGGAAAAACTGTATACGGCTTGGGATTGTGGGCCTGCTGTTCTTTTTGGTAGTACACTATTGGGACACATTTTCCGGGTTGGTAGTTGTTATGCTCCGTGCGGGAATCCCATTGCTGCTGGGCTGCGCACTGGCCTATGTGGCCAACATTCTGATGTGTTTTTATGAGCGGCGGCTGTGGCCACAGGGACGCCTTCCAAAACTGGCAAAGGTACGCAGGCCGGCCTGCATGATTTTGACCTACCTCAGTGTGATCGCGATTCTGGTGCTGGTGCTCCAGCTGGTTGTTCCGCAGCTAGTGACGGCGTTGCAAATGCTCTTCCGGCAGATTGTTGTCCTGGCCAGAAAGCTGGAATCTATGCCGGATCTGGCGACCGTGTTGCCGGAAGAGGTATTCGAGCGGATTCAGCGAACTGACTGGGAGAGTGCGTTAAAACAGGTGATCAGCTGGCTCACCGCCGGCGTGGGCGGTACTGTGGATCTGGTGGTCACCACTGTCAGCTCTGTGTTCTCCTCGGTGGTGAACCTGGCCCTGGCCTTTGTGTTCTCCATCTACCTGCTGATGGGCAAGGAGCGGATTGGCGGACAGGTCAAGCGGTTGCTCCAGGTCTATCTGAAGCCCAAGCCCCGGGAGCGTCTGTACTATGTACTCCGCACCCTGGATCAGTCCTTCCACAGCTACATTGTAGGGCAGTGCTCGGAGGCGGTGATTTTGGGACTGCTCTGTATCGCGGGCATGCTGCTCTGTCGATTCCCCTATGCGGTGACCATTGGCGCACTGGTGGGTGTGACAGCGCTGATTCCCGTGGCGGGCGCCTATATCGGTGCCATTGTGGGAGCGGTGCTGATCCTCACCGTTTCTCCCATGAAGGCGCTGCTGTTCATCGTGTTTATCGTGGTGCTGCAGCAGCTGGAGGGAAACCTGATTTATCCCAAGGTGGTGGGCACTTCCATCGGACTGCCCGGTATTTGGGTGTTGGCCGCCATCACCGTAGGTGGCGGTATGCTGGGAATCCTGGGTATTTTTATCAGCGTTCCCGTGGCAGCGGCACTGTACAAAATGCTGCGCACAGATGTAGCGGTTCGTTCCAAGCGTCAGTCAGATCAACCGGAGCAGGTGCCTCCGTCCTGATAAGAAAATCCACCATATGGCCAGCCGGCTATATGGTGGATTTTTTCGCCTGTCAGGCGGTGTTAAAGGTGTGCCAGATCTGATATCAGTGGGCTGTTTCCGCTCGCACAGGGTCCTCGTCCCGGAACAGCAGGGAAATACACCACAGGGCGGCCAGACCAACCAGAGCGTAGATAACGCGACTGACGACGCTGGCGGAACCGCCGCAGATAAAGGCAACCAGGTCGAACTGGAAAAAGCCGATCAGGCCCCAGTTAATCCCGCCGATGATGGTCAGGATCAGAGCAATTTTGTTAAACATAGGAAACCCTCCCTTTCAAGTAACAAAACGCGGCATGGTTTGTCATTATCTCCGTGTTTTGTGCCTTTACTTTGTCCAAAAGCGCGAAAACTATGCCTGTCAGACAAAAAGAGCGGACAAAGCCGCTCTAAAATGGGTTACAGGGAAAAATCTTCCTCTTTTAACTTGGAAAAATCCAGATGTGCCGGCTGAGGCGGGACGCGCTGAAGCGGGTCATAGCGGAAGGCGCGGCAGTGGAAGCCCGCCTGTACGACGCCCTTTTTCAGACAGGCGACCTGATCGCCGCCCACTGCGGTTCCATGCGCACAATAGACGCAGCGTGGCTCAATATCTTTTCGGAACAGCATAAACGGTATCTCCTTTTCGTGTTTCCGGCATTGTCGGTCGTATGAAGCCTATTATACACGTCTCTGCCGTCACTTTCCAGTGCTTTTTCTGCCGGCAATTGCCGCCGCCGCCAACAATATGGCACTCAGTGCCAGAGAGATCAGACCGGCCCAACGTCCGGCGGTGGGCAGCCAGGCGGGATCGGGTGCGGGTGAGCTGCTGAACTGAAGGGTGGCCAGAGCCGCGGGAAACAGTTGCAAAAAGAGACAGGCCAGTGCGGCGGAGAGACAGGTCTGGAGCAGCTTGCCCAGCAGATAACGGCGGATATTCAGATCATAGCCCTGAAGCAGGGAGAGGGTTTGGCAGTGCACTGACAGTCCACCCCAGCTCAGGAGAAAGGCGGCGGGAATGAGGGTGCTGGGCGTGTTGGTCAGGGCGGAAATGCCGTTAGACAGCTCCAGAATGCCCGCCAACAGACCCTTTTGCCACACAGCCGGGCAGTGGGAGAGGGAGAGCAATGTCTCGCAGAGGTCCAGAAATCCACAGCTGTCCAACAGTTGAATCATGACGTTGAATAAAATCACATAGGCACAGATATTCAGCGTTGCAGTGGCGGACTGTCCCACAGACTCAGTGATACACTTTGCCACGCTTTTGCGCTGAGTTGGTGTAGAGCGATGGGGTTCCGGAGAGGGCATTTTTTTCGGTGGCCGAAGCAGAATACCCACCAGCAGGGCGGAGAGAATTTGAATGGCCATCAGGATAAAACCGACTTTCGCGCTCTGAAAGACGGCGATGCCCGCCGCTCCGATGATAAACGCGGGTCCCGAGTTGTTACAGAAGGCCAGCAGAGACTGGGCCTGTTCCCGGGTGCACAGCTGTTCCTGATAGAGGGTGCATACGGTTTTGGCACCCACTGGGTACCCGCCGATGAAGCCCAGCACCAGTGCGGAGGCGCCCGCGCCGCTCTGGTGGAAGAGTGGCTGCATCAGCGGCTCCAGCAGATGGCCCAGCAGAGCGGAAAAGCCCAGGGATACGGTCAGGGTGGAGAGAATAAAGAAGGGGAACAGAGAGGGAATAATCAGATCACCGCACAGCAACAGCCCGTTTTTCGCGGCGGACGCGGCAGCCGCGGGCCAGCGCAGCAGTCCGACACAGAAGGCGAATAGCAGTCCGCCGGTGAGCAGGGAGCGTAGGATCTGGCGGGGATGGGACAGGGTCATGGTAACCACCTCGTCCGAGTATATGCGCCCGCCCGGGAAATAGACGGAGAAAAGCGTGCGGTCACAGAACCGCACGCTTGGAGAGAAAATTACGTTTTTAATCGGGAACGCCGATGCCAAATTCATCATCCCACCAGATAACCTGATCGCTTTCCAGGGATTTGGGAACATCAATCACCCGCTGATTGCGGCTGCCCCGGAAACGGAGGGTAAGATCTTTCTCCTTCCGGTGAAACTCACCGTCTACCAGCACATCCAGGTAGGAGAGCACCTCCTGGGTGACCTCCCAGGGGCCCAGCTGGCCCGCCAGGATGTCCTTTTCAAAGTCATAACCGCTGTAGCACCAGACTGTTTTGTCCGGGTAAAGCTGGCGTAACCGGCGGAGCAGCGGGAGCAGCGCCGCCTGATGAGCAGGCTCCATGGGCTCGCCGCCCAGCAGGGACAGGCCGCGGATGTAGTCGGGAGCCAAGGCCTCCAGCAGCTCGTCCTCGGTCTCTGTGGTGTAGGGCGTGCCGTAGTGGAAGTCCCAGGTCTCCGGATTGAAGCAGCCGTCACAGTGGTGGGTGCAGCCGGAGACGAAGAGGGAGACGCGGACGCCGGGACCGTTGGCAATATCGTGTTTTTTGATAGCGGCGTAGTTCATGGCGGCCGGCCTCCTTTACAGATGCAGCACGCGGGAGCGAATCTCCTTGGTTTTGCCCACATTCCAGAAGTTTTCGCCCAGATAACCGCAGGTACGGCGGACCACATTCATCTTTCTATGGTCTTTGTTGCCGCAGACCGGGCACTCCCACTCGTAGTTGTCGTTGATCGTGATTTCGCCGTCATAGTGGCAGACCTGACAGTAATCGCTCTTGGTGTTGAACTCGGCGTACTGGATGTTGTTGTAAATAAAGTGAATCACGTCCTCCAGAGCGGTGAGGTTTTGGCTCATGTTGGGAACCTCCACATAGCTGATGCAGCCGCCGCTGGAGATGGCCTGGAACTGGCTCTCAAACTGGAACTTGGTAAAGGCGTCAATGTCCTCCCGGACGTCCACGTGGTAGGAGTTAGTGTAGTAACCCTTATCGGTGACGTTTTTGATGGTGCCGTAGCGCTCCCGGTCGATCTCCGCGAAACGGTAGCACAGGGATTCCGCCGGAGTGCCGTAGAGGGCGAAGCCGATGTTGGACTCCGAGCGCCAGCGCATCACCGTGTCCTTCAGGTGCTGCATGACCTGAAGGGCGAAGTTCAGACCCTCCGGCGAGGTGTGGCTCTTGCCGGTCATCACATAGGTCAGCTCGTACAGACCGATGTAGCCCAGGGAGATGGAGGAGTAGCCGCCGTAGAGCAGCTTGTCGATGGTCTCGCCCTTTTCCAGCCGGGCCAGAGCACCGTACTGCCAGTGGATGGGGCTGACGTCGGATTTGATGCCCTTCAGCGCGTTGTGGCGGCACATCAGGGCCTCCCGGCACAGCTCCAGCCGGCGGTCAAATTCGGGCCAGAACTTGTCCATGTCCCCGCGGACCTCCAGGCCGATCTGGGGCAGGTTGATGGACACGACGCCCTGGTTGAACCGGCCCTCAAACTTGTAGTTGCCGTCCTCGTCCTTCCAGGGTGCCAGGAAGCTGCGGCAACCCATGGGAGAGAACACGTTGCCCTCATAGTTTTCCCGCATCTTTTTGGCGGAGATGTAGTCGGGGTACATCCGCTTGGCGGAGCACTTGGCGGCCAGACGGGTCAGGTAGTCAAACCGGCCGCCGGTGAGGTTGTTGTTCTCGTCCAGCACGTAGACCAGCTTGGGGAAGGCGGGGGTCACGTAGACGCCGCTCTCATTTTTGATGCCCACCAGACGCTGGCGGAGAATCTCCTCAATAATCATGGCGTTTTCCTCCACGTAGGGATCATCATCCCGGATGTAGAGGAATAGGGTGACGAAGGGAGACTGACCGTTGGTGGTCATCAGGGTGTTGATCTGATACTGAATGGTTTGTACGCCGTTGGACAGCTCGGTGCGCAACCGTTCATCCACCAGCTTTTCCAGCAGCGCTTCGCTGATCTGGCCGTCGGCGGCCTCGGAGATCTTGCGGCGGAACTTCTCCTTGCTCCGGCGCAGGTACTTGCCCAGATGGCTGATGTCCACGCTCTGGCCGCCGTACTGGTTGGAGGCCACGCAGGCGATGATCTGGGTGGTGACGGTGCAGGCCACCTGGAAGCTCTTGGGGCTCTCGATGAGCTTACCGTTCATCATGGTGCCGTTGTCCAGCATGTCGCCGATGTTGATCAGGCAGCAGTTAAAGATGGGCTGGACGAAGTAGTCCGCGTCGTGGAAGTGGAGTATGCCGCCGTCATGGGCCTTGGAGATCTTTTCCGGCAGGAGGATGCGGCGGGTCAGATCCCGGCTGACGATGCCGGCGATGTAGTCCCGCTGGGTGGAGGCCACGGTGGTGTCCTTGTTGGAGTTCTCCTCTGCCATCTCCTTGTTGGTGTTGTGAAGCAGGTTCAGGATGGACTCGTCGGTGGTGTTCTGCTTCCGGGCTAGCGAGCGGATGTAGCGGTAGATGATGTAGGCCTTGGACAGCTCATACTTGCCGGTCTCCACCAGTTTCCGCTCTACCATGTCCTGGATGTCCTCCACCAGCAGCCGGGGCCGGTGCAGGGCCTCCACGGAATCGGCGATGGCGTCAATCTGCTCCTGGGAGACCCGGAACTCCGGATCCACTGCGGCGTTGGCTTTTTGGATAGCAACGACGATTTTCATGCGATCAAAATCGACTGTTTGGCCGTCTCGCTTAATGACTTTCACCAGAAAAACCTCCATATCTTCAGTGCACGATGCTGTATCACTTCCGCAATATTCCTTGGGTATCTTGCCCTTTGCGCTGGACCAGTATAGCAGAAGTTTGGGAGAAACGCAATATCTAGTGGAAAATATCTTTGGAAAGTCCAATATCTAGGGCTTCGCGGGAAAGGGGCGGAAAAAGTGACCAACTGAGGCCTGTCCCGGGGAAGATCAGGCAAAATCGGGAGGGAAGGTGCATATTCTGGTTTGGAGGCGAGTACATGTCAGAGCAGAAACAACGATTGGGACTTCTGGCGCGGACCGCTCAGGCCTTTGACTTGCCGGGAGATGTGGTGGCCGGGCTGCCGAGAATTGAACTGGTGGGACGGGAGGAGCTGCGGATGGAGAACCACCGCGGCATTCTCTCCTACCGGGAGGATGAAATCTGTGTCAGCGGCGGCAAGGTCATGGTGCGCATTCAGGGCTCCGGCCTGGAGCTGAAAGCCATGAGCGCCGGCGCGCTGCTGATCACAGGGGAGATCCGGGCGGTGCTGCTGGAATAAGGGGGAAGAGACAGGATGCAAAAGGTGATCAACTACTTGCGGGGGTCGGTACAGCTGGAGCTGACGGGGGCCTTTCCAGAGCGGTTTCTCAATATCTGTGCGGCGGAGAATGTGCCCTTTTGGCGGGTAGAGCAGCCGGATCCCCATACCCTCCGGGTGACCCTGGCCGTTCAGGACCGGAAACTGGCGGAGCAGCTGGCCAGCCGCAGTATGTGCCAGGTGCGGGAGGTGGGCCGGCGGGGCATGCCGGCCTTTCTCACCCGCTTCCGGAAACGGTATGCTCTGCTGGCAGGGCTGGCGCTGTCCATTTTGGCGGCCTGCATCCTGTCAAATTTTGTCCTTGTCATCGACGTCACCGGAAATGAGCGGGTGTCCCGCGGGGAGATCCTGTCGGAGCTGGACCGGCTGGGATTTGGCATCGGCAGCTATGGTCCCGCCGTCGACGAGCGGGATCTGGTGAATCGAGCCCTGCTGGAGCTGGAGGATGTGGGATTTCTCACTATCAACATTAAGGGCATCCGGGCAGAAGTCGTGGTCCGGGAGGCGCCCGTCAAGCCGAAGATTGTGGATAAAAACAAGCGGGCCGATGTGGTGGCAGTGCGGGACGGCGTGATACTGGAAGTGGGGGCCAAAGCCGGCAAGGAGATGGTGAAGGAGGGAGATGCGGTGCTGAAAGGCGAGGTGCTGATCTCCGGCCTGGTCACCTATGAGGACGGCACAGGAGAGGAATTTTCCAGCCGTGAGGTCCGGGCGGAGGGCGAGGTCTGGGCCATCACCGAGCGCACGGAACGCCGTTCCATCCCGTTAAAAACCCGGGGAAAAGGTGCCAGCCAGGGAGGCCAGACCCGATATGCCCTGCGGGTGCTGGGACACCGGATCAAATTTTATAGAAACAGTAGCATTTCCTATGATAACTATGATAAAATAAGCCGTGAATACCAGTTGACGTTGCCAGGCGGCTTGGAGCTGCCCGTCAGCTGGATCAAAACGGAAATCACTTCCTATGAGTCGGCTTCGGCAACCCTGACCAGAGAGAGTGCGGAGCGCTACTTGAAGGAGCAGTTACAGGAGCAGCTCAAGGCGGAGGTGGCAGACGGAACGGTGCTGTCCCAATCCTGGGAGACCGAGGAGAAAGACGGTGTCCTGACGGTGATGGTAAAGGCCAGCTGCAACGAGCAGATTGGCCGGACGTTGGAGCTGGAGGACAGCGAGCCGGGTGAATCAAACGGGCGCTGAGGGCGCCGGGTTACAGGAGATGAACGCGCGTGGCAGAACAGAGCATCAATCTGGAGCGGATGGAGGAGGCGGCCAGCTTATTCGGGCCCTTTGACGAAAATATTCGGATTATTGAGCGGGAACTTCACGTCCAGATTGTCGTTCGGGACGATGAACTGAAGATTTCCGGCGACGGGGAGCAGGTGATGTACGCCGAAAAGGCGGTGCGGGGCCTGCTGTCCCTGTGTGCGAGAGGGGAACCCATCAATGAGCAGAATATCCGCTACGTTCTCCAGCTGGTGCTCCGGGGCCAGGAGGGAAAGATCAACGAGCTGGCCCGGGATGTGATCTGTGTCACTGCCAGTGGAAAGCCCATCAAGGGCAAGACAGTGGGGCAGACCGCCTATATCAAGGCCATTCAGAACAATGTTGTGACCCTGGGGGTCGGTCCGGCCGGTACGGGCAAGACCTATCTGGCAGTGGCCATGGCAGTGGCTGCGTTCAAAGCCCGGGAGGTCAACCGCATCATTCTGACCCGTCCGGCGGTGGAAGCCGGTGAGCGGCTGGGGTTCCTGCCCGGCGACCTGCAGAGCAAGGTGGATCCCTACCTGCGCCCGCTGTATGACGCGCTGTTTGAGATGCTGGGTCCGGAGACTTATGGAAAATATCTGGAGCGGGGCAATATTGAGGTGGCGCCTCTGGCTTATATGCGGGGCCGCACGTTAGACGACTCCTTTATCATTCTGGACGAGGCCCAGAACACCTCACGGGAGCAGATGAAGATGTTCCTGACCCGGTTGGGCTTTGGCTCCAAAGTGGTGATCACCGGCGACATCACCCAGATCGACCTGCCCAGAGATCAGGTGTCCGGCCTGAAAGAGGCCATGCGGGTGCTGAAGGGCGTCGAGGATATCGCCATCTGCCGGCTAACCGGCGCCGATGTGGTGCGGCATGTGCTGGTTCAGCGGATCATTCAGGCCTATGAAGAGGATGAGCGACGGCGCAATACGCCGCCGAAAAAGCATCAGCAGTGAGGAGAACTGGGTATGGAGCATGATATTATTTTTGCGTCCGAGATGGAGGAAACCTTTCCCTACGAGGAGTGGCTGCGGACCTGCATCACTGCGGCGCTGACTGCGGAGCAGGTGGAATTGCCCTGTGAGATCAATGTGCTGATAACCGACGACCCAGGGATCCATCAGATCAACTGGGAACAGAGGCAGGTGGACAAGCCCACCGATGTGCTCTCTTTTCCCATGTTCGAGCTGATAGCGGGAAATCCGCCGACGTCAGAGGCGCTGCTGGATCCGGCCACCGGGCGGCTGCCTTTGGGGGACATGGTGATCTCCTTTGAGCGGGCGGTGGCCCAGGCGGAGGAATTCGGCCACAGCGTCCAGCGGGAATTGGGCTATCTGGCGGTTCACTCTGTCCTCCACCTTCTGGGATATGACCACATGGATGAAGGGGAACAGAAAGCCCAGATGCGTCAGCGCGAAGAAGCGATTATGAACCAGGTGGGGATGCCCAGAGCATAATTCCCACTCCAATACAGAGGTAGAACCATGGAAATCAAAAAATCTGGTATTATTACCATTGTAGGACGGCCCAATGTGGGCAAATCCACCCTGCTCAACGCCCTGGTGGGGGAGAAAATCGCCATTGTCACCAGCAAGCCTCAGACCACGCGCAATCGCATCTGCGGCATTGTGAACCGGGATGGGTGCCAGTACGTGTTTACCGATACGCCGGGCCTCCACAAAGCACGCAACCGGCTGGGGGAATACATGGACGGCGTGGTCCGCGCCAGCATCAACGATGTGGATGCGGCAGTGCTGGTGGTGGAGCCCATTCCACGTCCCGGCGAGCCGGAGCTGCAGCTGATCCAGCGCATCAAGGCACTGAAGGTGCCCTGCGTGCTGGTGATCAATAAAACGGATACAGTGGCGCAGAAGGAAGCTCTGCTGGAGGTGATCGCAGCCTATCAGAAGGAGCATGACTTTGATGCCATCATCCCCATCTCGGCCAAAAAGGGAGAGGGCGTGGAAGAGTTGATGGAAACCCTGGGACAGTACCTGACCGAGGGACCCCAGTTGTTCCCGGAGGACATGACCACGGACCAGCCGGAGCGACAGGTGATGGCGGAGATTCTGCGGGAAAAAATGCTGCGCCTGCTCCAAAAGGAGATTCCCCACGGGACCGCAGTGGAAATCAGCAAGTTTTCCGAGCGGGACAATGAGATCATCGACGTGGAGGCCACGATTTACTGCGAAAAGGCCAGTCACAAGGGGATTATCATCGGGAAACAGGGCGCTATGATGAAAAAAATCTCCACCTCTGCCAGGCGGGATATGGAGCGCTTTATGGGTACCAAGGTATTTTTGACCACCTGGGTCAAGGTGAAGGAGAACTGGCGGGACAATCTGGCGGCGATCCAGAATTTTGGGTATTCCGATCAATAAAAGGCGGATTGCGAGGGTTTTCCACGCATTTCCACACATTCTTTCCCGCCGTCTGGCAAAGCTAACTTCCAGTAGGAGGCGATGTCAGATGCAGCAAGCGGGATGGGAACTGTTCTTTCGCACGGGACTGCCTCAGGCATATTCCTTCGCCAAGGCGGCAGAGCGGGATGACAGGCGGAAGCGCTCGGAAGAGCAGAAAACAAAGCAACAGCAACCGACGGTGAGCGACTGAAGGGTCGCTCACCGCTCTGCGCGGAGGCAATGATATGCATGTAACCACCCAGGGCATTGTCCTTCGAGAGGTAAATTACAAAGAATCGGATAAAATTTTAACGGTGCTGACACAGGACTTGGGAAAGCTCACCGTTTCCGCACGGGCCAGCCGGAAAAAAGGCGGCGGTATCTCGGCCGCAGCCCAGATGCTTGTCTGGTCCGAGATGACGCTGTACGAATACCGGCAGCGCTGGGGCCTGAAAGAGGCAGTGACCAACCGGGAGTTCCGCGGTGTGCGGGAGGATCTGGACAAGTTTGCTCTGGCCTCCTACTTTGCAGAGGTGACAGAGCTGTTGACGCCGGAGCAGTTTCCGGCGCCTGAGCTGTTGGCTCTGTTGCTCAACGCCCTCTACGCGCTGGAAAATCTGGATCGGCCACTGGCCCTGATCAAAGCCGCCTTTGAGATGCGGGCCATGTGCCTATCCGGTTATGAACCGCTCATTGACAGCTGTGCGGTCTGCGGCGGCGTGCCGGCACAGCCGCGGTTTCATCTGCGGGAGGGTGTGCTGCACTGTAAGAACTGCGGCAAAGCGCTGGCGGCAGGAATTTCACTGCCCCTCTGCCCAGCCAGCTTGGCTGCACTGCGGCATATTGTCCACGGACCGGCGAAGAAACTCTATTCCTTCCGCCTGGACAGCACTGCGCAGAAACGCCTGTCTGATGTGTGTGAGGCGTTTCTGCTGACACAACTGGAACAGGGATTTCATACGTTGGATTTTTACAAGCAGATCACGTTGAAAATCCCTTTGTCATAGATTGAGGAATGGTACATATGACAGAACTAATGGAAAAATCGTTGATTACGCTGGAGTTTCCCGCAGTATTGGCGCTGCTGGCGGCTCAGGCGGTCTGTGACGAGACAAAGGAGCGGATTGAAAAAATCCGTCCCTCTTTGGATGCGCGGGAGGTGGCGCTGCTGCTCCAGGAGACCACGGCTGCCCGCAATATGATGGACATCCATGGCGCGCCGGCGCTGACCAATCTGCAACCTGTGGCCGCCGCGCTACAGCGGGCGTCGTTGGGAGGAGTTCTGAACACCCGGGAACTGTTGCAAATCGCGTCGGTGCTGCGGACGGCACGAAATGTGGCCTCTTACAGCGGCGTAGGAGAAGAGCGCACCTGTATCCATAGTATATTTCGCAGTCTGAGCCCCAATAAATATTTGGAGGAGAAGATCAGCGGCGCGATTCTCTCGGAGGATGAGATTGCGGACAACGCCAGCCCGGAGCTGGCAGATATCCGCCGTAAAATCCGGGTCACCTCGGGAAAGGCTCGGGAAGTGCTCCAGCGGCTGATTTCCTCGCCCTCGGCCAAATACCTCCAGGAGGCTATCGTCACCATCCGGGCCAATCGGTTTGTGGTGCCGGTGAAGGCCGAGTACAAGGGCAGTATCCCGGGACTGGTCCACGATGTTTCCGCATCAGGCTCTACCTATTTTATCGAGCCCATGGGAGCGGTAAAGGCCAACAATGAACTGCGGGAACTGCTGTCCAAGGAGGAAAAGGAGATTCAGCGGATTCTGGCAATGCTCTCCCGGGAGGCGGCCAGCTTTCAGGAGGAGATTCTGCGGGATTACGATCTGCTGCTGGCGCTGGACCTGATCTTTGCCCGGGGCAAGCTGTCCTATCAGATGAACGGGATGGAGCCGAAGCTGGTGGAGGACGGCAGCCTGATCTTTCGCCATGCCCGGCATCCGCTGCTGGATCCCAAAAAGGCGGTGCCGGTGGATTTGCAGCTGGGGGTGGATTTTGACACCCTGGTGATCACCGGCCCCAACACCGGCGGCAAGACGGTGACGTTGAAAACAGCGGGGTTGCTGACTCTGATGGCCCAGTGCGGAATGCACCTGCCGGTGGACGACGGCAGTCAGGTCTCCGTATTCCAGAAGGTGTTGGCGGACATTGGGGACGAACAGTCCATCGAACAGTCTCTGTCCACCTTCTCCTCCCACATCACGAATATCGTGCAGGTACTGGGAGAGGCCGACGAGCACTCCTTATTGCTCTTTGACGAGCTGGGCGCGGGAACAGATCCGGTAGAGGGTGCGGCCCTGGCGGTGGCCATCATCGAGGAGGCCAGAAGTCTGGGGGCCAAGGTAGCGGCTACCACCCACTATGCCGAGCTGAAGCTCTACGCCATGACCACGGAGCGGGTGGAGAACGCCTCCTGCGAATTTGATGTGGAGACCCTCCAGCCCACCTATCGACTACTGATCGGCATTCCTGGCAAGTCCAACGCCTTTGCCATTGCCCGGCGGTTGGGATTGCCCGAGCATGTGATTGAAGATGCGGCCGGACATATTGACCGGCAGAATATCCAGTTTGAGGATGCCCTCAGTCAGATGGAGCGGCAGCGCCAGGAACTGGAACAGGAAAAGCGGGAGGCGGCTCGGCTGCGCCGGCAGATCGAGGAGGATTCCAAAGCGGCAGCTGCTCATCGAAAGGTATTGGAGACGGAAAAGGCGAAGATGCTGGATGAGGCCCGGGCAGAGGCCCAGGATATTTTGGCGGAAGCCCGTGCAGTGTCCAACACCGTGTTCCACGAGCTGGACCAGATGAAAAAACGGCAGCAGAAGGAGCAGGACTGGCAGAGCGTCAACCAGCAGCGCAGTGCCCTGCGGCACCGGATCAACGAGGCGGATGAAAAATTCAATACACGCTCGCAGGTACCGGAGGAGGAGCCGAAGACGCCGCCTGCCAAGGTGGGGGACACCGTAGAGCTGAAAAAGATTGGTACCCGGGCACAGGTGCTTGCGGTCAACAAGGACGGGAGCCTCCAGCTCCAGGCCGGCATTTTGAAGATCTCCGCCAAACAGAGCGAGGTGCGGGTGGTGGATGCCCCCAAGCACAACGCGCAGAAGCAGATGCGCCGGATGGTGCGGCGGGTCCAGAGCCAGGTACGGGCCTCCGGAGCCCGACCGGAGCTGGATATTCGCGGCATGACAGGCGACGAGGGCGTGGCCATGGTGGACCGGTTCCTGGATGACGCGGTACTAGCGCATCTGACCACAGTAACCATCATTCACGGAAAGGGCACTGGAGCCCTGCGTCAGGCGGTGCACCAGCACCTGAAAACATGCAAATATGTGAAAAGCTATCGGCTGGGGCGGTACGGCGAAGGAGAGACCGGCGTGACCATTGTGGAACTGAAATAGCGGAAAAAGGCGTTTTCCAGAGCAATTTTATGGGTGACGAGATTTTTGCAAAAGATTCCCGCGCTAAGTTTGTTGAAAATGCTCTTGACGAAAATATTTGTGATTTGGTATGATACTTTCAGAGACTTAACGAAAATGCCTTGGGGAGGTATATTTTATATGACAGTAAGAGAAGCGGTTGTGCGGAGTCAGAATGGGTTATATGCCAGACCCGCAACGTTCTTTGTCCAAAAGGCAAACGAGCACACCTGTTCTATCTGGGTGGAAAAGGAAGAACGCCGTGCCAATGCCAAGAGCCTTTTGGGTGTCCTGTCCATGGGAATTACCCAGGGAATGAAGATTCATTTGATCGCCGACGGTCCGGATGAGGTGGAAGCGTTGGACGATTTGGTGGCCCTGTTGGCTGGCGACCATGCTGAGTGACTGACACAGAATGTGAGAGATAAAAAGCGCCGTGCCTGCGGCGCTTTTTTCGTCCTGAATCAACCCTTTGCCAGGAGGTCGCCATGACCCGAGAGGAATTAAAACAAAAGGCCCAATCCCTGCCCTTATCCCCCGGCGTCTACATTATGATGAACGAGGCGGGAGAGGTCATCTACGTGGGGAAGTCCCGTGCGCTGAAAAATCGCGTCAGCCAGTACTTTGCCAATATGGCCAGCCACACGGGAAAGACCCGGACCATGGTCAGCCAGATCGACCACTTTGACTATATTCTGGCGGACAGTGAGTTTGAGGCACTGGTGCTGGAGTGTTCCCTAATCAAGCGCCACAAGCCGCGCTATAATATTTTGCTGAAGGACGACAAAGGCTATCCTTATATTCGCCTGTCTGTCAACGAGCGCTATCCACGTTTTACTCTGGTCAACCGGGTGGCCGAGGATGGTGCCCGATACTTCGGTCCCTATGGCAGCCGGAGCAGTACCCGGGAAATTATCCGCACGGTTTCCAACGCCCTGCGTCTGCCCACCTGCCGGCGCAAGTTTCCCCGGGACATCGGAAAAGAACGGCCCTGCCTCAACCACCACATCGGCAACTGCGACGGCTGGTGCCGTCCGGAGATGACTGAGGAGGCCTACCAGGAGCGTATCGCTCAGGCAGTGCAGCTGCTGGAGGGCGATTTTGCCGCCGTAGAGCAGCAGCTGCGTGAGCAGATGGAGTGCGCTTCCGAGGAGCTCCGCTTTGAGGCGGCGGCGGAGTACCGCGACCGCATCAAGGCGATCCAGCTGTTGGGCTCCCGGCAGAAGGTAGTGGCCTCTCTGCGGGCGGATGTGGACGTATGCGGCCTGTTTCTGGGCGATGCCAAGAGCTGCTTTACCGTGCTTCACTTTCTGGCCGGTGATTTGGCGGGCCGGGATACGGAGCTTTTCCCCACTCCTATGGAGGAGGACCGGGGAGAGGTATTGTCCGCTCTGGTCAAGCAGTATTACGGTGGTCGGGGC